>Ga0207021_1049_pt1 | contig 32096 bp, 30 predicted proteins | sample Alteio_BWMinCont_49_FD_153496 | JGI IMG/M metagenome (GOLD analysis project Ga0207021, IMG submission 153496) | Enriched cells from forest soil in Barre Woods Harvard Forest LTER site, Petersham, Massachusetts, United States -... | ecosystem: Environmental > Terrestrial > Soil > Temperate forest >... | reverse complement strand
TTTTGTGCCCAAGCATGAATGGAAAACGCGCCGAGCGTGAGGAGGAAAAGTAACTTATCTGCCATTATGATAGCCTCCGGCAAGCATTAAATTTCGCGCTCACTGTATAGCGAGAGTTAGATAATGTTAAGTTGTTAGATGGGATGAGAAGGTCGATCATCCCCGATCAGGGATGGCGTTAAGCTACCGGTGATCGACGCACTCTAAGGTGCAATCACAGCGGAAAAGGAGATCGACCTTGAAGGAGCATAACAATTCTGCAAAGAAGAGTGAACCGGCAGGAAGGCGGGCAAAGGCCAAGGGCCCGGTGCAGCGGGACACGAATGAAGTGCTGGCTGAGTTGGTGGAAAACTGAAAGAAAGGCTGGGGCCGCCGAGTGCGGTACAGGCAATCGCCGGAGGAGAGCATTCGCGAGGAGGACTCCGCCCCAATCTGGACCGTCTGACGGTGGGCGTGATCTGGGAGACCAATGGAGCCACTACTGCATTTTGGACCTGGAGGGGGAAACGCTGGCGGAAGGACAGTTGCGGACGACGCCGCAGGACGTTGCTGAATTTTTTCAGGCACTGAATGCAGCGCGCGTGGTTCTCGAGGTGGGGCCCACTCTGCCTGGGTGCAGGAAGTCATCTGCAGTTGCGGGCACGAAGTCCTGGTAGCAAACCCGCAGTTGATGGACGGATCGAAGCGTCGCAAACGGAAGAATGATCGGATCGATGCGAACAAGTTGGCACGATTGGGGCGTGTGGATCCGCAGTCATTGCACCCGATGCCGGGGCAGTCATTTTTGGCACACGCCCAAGGCCGGAGGCAAGATGGACCCGCATCGGGTCACGCAACTGGGCCGGGCGCTGCGCGATCTCGGTGTGCCAATGGCCGCAACCGCAGCGCAACCGGCTGTTGAAAAGCCGCTCCGTGGAAAAGTCCAAAAAGCGACTTTCCCACCTCGCTTGGAAATCCCGCAAACTGCGCGGGATTCCCACTTTCCAACAGCCACGACTGCGGCGGGATGAAACATAAAACCGGACATTTCACGTGCTACGAAAAGCGGACATTTGCACTTGCTAACAACAGTTGAATAGAAGAGTACTCATTTACATTCTTGGTCGTATACAAGGAAGGGATTATCGCGGAAGCTTCGAGTTCATGAACGTGACCCACCGCATGCGTAGCGTTGAATTGGACTGGATATCGCCAGGATCTATTTTTTGGCTGCTCGCCCCAATTCGATGCTTTTGTTGATAGCGGCGTTCTTATATAGCGTCCGAGCGACAAAATGACCTCGAACAGCCATGCCGTCCTGCGACAAGAGGTTAGAATCAATCCATCGCATGTCGCAGCAAAATCTCTTTTCCGCTCAGGCGCCCATCACTCCGCCCCCTGGGCTTGCCGTGAGCTCGGCGGAAAGCGCAAAGCCTCCGCGCCAGTCGCCCCGCTGGCTGCAGCGTCTTGATCTCTTCGTACGCGTGATCGTGCGCCTTTATCTCGGTCTCATTGTCGTGGTCCTGCCCTGGATGCACTTCTGGGATGAGAATCGATTGCTGGCGCTGATCCCGCATCTGGCGCCGGTGGCCCTGAACGGCATTGTGCGGGGAGTCGTCTCCGGACTGGGGCTGCTCAATATCTGGATCGCCATTCACGACGCCATCCATTACAAAGAGGGCTAGATCTCATGCGCAAGACGCCCAAGCAATTGGAGAGTGCTCCGCTCGCCTACGAGAATCACGCATTCCTTAATAGTCCCGACGGCCGCATCATGCGCATCCTCGCGGAGTACTCCGAGCCTCTGTCGCGCTTTCGCCGCGAACGCATCCGCGACACAGTCGTCTTTTACGGTTCGGCACGCTTCCGCGCTCTCGACGAGGCTCACCAGGAGCTTCAGCTGCTTGAAAACACTGGCTCGGTCGAGCCCGCTCCGCAGGAAGAGCAGCCCGCAAGTCAGCCTGAGCTGGATCAGGGAACCGCCAGCGAACTGCGCCGTCGCCGCGCCGAGGCTGCCGTCGAAATGGCTCGTTACTACGAAGACGCCCGCCGGCTCGCCTTCCTGCTGACCACCTGGTCGAAAGGTCTGAGGTCGCGCCGCCATCGCTTCGTCGTTACCTCCGGCGGAGGTCCCGGCATCATGGAGGCCGCCAACCGGGGAGCCTACGAGGCCGGAGGCAAGACCATCGGGCTCAACATCCGGCTGCCGTTCGAGCAATATCCCAACCGCTTCGTCACGCCGTCGCTCAACTTCGAGTTTCACTACTTTTTCATGCGTAAGTACTGGTTTGCCTACCTGGCCAAGGCGCTTGTCGTTTTTCCCGGCGGCTTCGGTACTCTCGACGAGATGTTCGAGGCCCTTACCCTCGCGCAGACCCACAAGCTCGCCAAGAAAATGACCATTCTTCTCTACGGTTCTGCCTACTGGAACCAGGTTCTGAACATGGATGTTCTTGTTGACAAGGGCGCCATCTCGCCGCGCGACCGCGAGCTCTTCCAGGTTGCCGACACTCCAGACGAAGCCTTCGCCCTCCTCCGCGACAACCTCACCCGCGACCACCTCCAGCCCGAAGGCGCCCGCACCGATACCGACGACGAAACCTCGCTCGGGCCGGAGATCGTTCAAACCCGCTCCTAGCCGATCTCCGCGTATCTCCCTCGTGATGTTGCCTCTTTTGGCACTGGGATCCAATTTGAACTGACATTCTCCGGCCCGTAATGCCACATTCATGGTGCAAACCGATACTTACATTAAGCAGAGCACTCCAATGGAGGCGACTCAATGGCCGGTTTGCGCCGCATCTCTTACCTCTGGAAAGATGCCGATTCCGCACGTGAGCACTCGACCGGCGTCTCGCTGCACAGCCACACCAACCAGTCGAAGGAAACACTGGATTTCCTGGCCAACTTTGGGAACGACTACAGCTGGGTATGCAAGGTCATCGCCCTCGCGGAAGCCCGTGCTCGCGAGGCATATCAGATTTCCATCAATTACGCTGCCAGCTATTGGACTCCGCCACTGACGCCTCGCCTGGCCTTCGATCTCGAAACCCGGCAGATCGAAGAGACGCTCGACCTCATGCCGCTGGTCTCGATCACCGACCACGACAACATCAACGCACCGATGCTTCTGCGCACCGTAACCGCTGCCCGTCACATTCCCGTCTCTGTTGAGTGGAGCGTGCCTTTCGGCTCCGACCAGTCCTTTCACCTCGGTGTCCACAACCTGCCCAGTGACACCGGCGCCGACTGGATGCGCACCTTTGAGGAATTCACCGCCAACCCCTCCGAGCCCCGGCTCACCGAGATCCTCGCCGCTCTCCATGCCTTGCCCAACGTGCTCATCGTTTTCAACCATCCCATGTGGGACCTCTACATCATTGGCAAGGAGAAGCATCGCCAGCGAGTCCACGACTTCATGGCCGCCAACGGCGAGTTCATCCACGCGCTGGAACTGAACGGCCTGCGCAGCTGGGAAGAGAACCGCGAAACCAAGCAGATGGCCAAAGCGCGCAACATGTTGCTCATCTCTGGTGGCGACCGTCACGGTCTGGAGCCGAACGCCAACGTAAATCTTTCCAGCGCCGCCAGCTTCACCGAGTTCGTCCACGAGATCCGCTACGAGGGCCGCAGCCACGTTCTCTTCATGCCGCAGTACGCCGAACCCTGGAAGCATCGTATCCTGCAGTCCACGCTCGATGCCATACGCAACTATCCTGATTTTCCGCAGGGATCGCGCCGCTGGGACGAGCGCGTCTATCATCCTGACTCCACCGGATCCGTTCGCCCCTTGAGCGAACTCTGGCCCGGCGATGGACGCGCTCCATGGTACCTCAACGGGGTGATTGAAGCTGTGAAGATGATGGGCAGCAAGCCCGTCTCTGGCAGCCTGCGGATCGCCTGGAACGAGTCGCATGAGCTGCGCTTCGCGCTCGGCGAAGAAGCGTTTTGAAAGCAGCCATTAGCCATTAGGGATTAGCCTTTAGCCATAAGCTGAAGAGATCAGGGATTGGAACTGCCCTGGAAACCGATTCCGGTGAAACCGAACTAATGGCTGTCTCGATGAGTGCACCGGCCCCGAGGGTCGCCTACTTTCCCGACTCTTTCCACGAAATCAACGGTGTTGCCCACACCAGCCGCCAGTTTGAAGCCTTCGCGCGGCGCCGATCTTTGCCCTTTCTTTGTGTACGCGCTGGAAATAGCCAGCCCCGCCTGCTCGTTGAAGGACAGCTTCGGACCCTTGAACTGCGCCGCGGTTTCCTGTCTTTCTACCTCGACAAAGGTCTCACCTTCGACCCGGGATTCATCCGCCACCTGCCGTTGATCGTGCGCTCACTCAAAGAATTCCGTCCGGATATAATCCACATCACAGGGCCAAGCGAAAACGGCATGCTCGGCGCCGCACTCGCCAATCACCTGCACCTGCCGCTCGCAGCGTCATGGCACACTAATGTGCATGAATACGCAGCCAGGCGTTCCGAGTGGCTGCTGCGCCACTTTCAAAACCGTCACGATGCCGCGCAGGCCATAGAACGGCTGACGCTCTTCGCCAGCGCTCGATTCTATTCGCTCGCGCGGATCCTCTTCGCACCCAATCCGGGACTCTGCCGCCTGCTTGAAAAGGAAACGGGACGTCCCTGCCGCCTCATGCAGCGTGGCGTCGATGCGCGGCTATTCTCACCTGCGCATCGTCAACGCCGGCCGGGAGACGACACCTTTGTCCTCGGCTACGTCGGCCGCTTATCGGTTGAGAAGAATGTCGCCCTCCTTGCGCAGGTCCAGCAACAGCTCACCGCGCGCGGCATCCCCAATTTTCGCTTCCTCATCATCGGCCAAGGTGCCGAGGAGTCTTGGCTGCGCCAGCATCTGCCCGGAGCTGAATTCCCCGGTGTCCTGTGCGGCGAAACGCTCTCCCGCGCCTATGCCAACATGGACCTCTTCATCTTCCCGTCGCATACCGATACTTTCGGCAATGTAGTCCTCGAAGCCTTGGCGTCCGGAGTACCCGCCGTCGTTACTCCCGACGGCGGTCCACCCTCGATCATCCGTGAAGGAGACACCGGCCTCATCGTGCGCGACAAAGACTTCACTGCCGCGATCGCCGGCATTCTCGGTGACCCGCTCGAGCACGCCCGCATGCGCCAAGCCGCACGCATGCACGGCCTCAGCGCCTCATGGGATACCGTATTCGAGACCGTCTACGATGGATATCGCGCAGTGTAAGTTTGTTCTATCGAGATTGAGTGTGTTGGTTTACCGAGGACCGGGCGCGCCGGTGAGATGGGCCATAGCCGCATCGTATCCGCGCCGGAAGCCCTCGCGATAGTCCTCGCGGTCGGCTTTCGATACGTGGGGATGCCGGTACTCGTCGCGGTTATTGACGTCTGGCATACGATGGTTGTCGAAGTCCTTCTTGGCGCCCTCGATGCCGTCGTGGTAGCCCTGGCGCTGAACTTCGCGGAATTCCCGCGGAGGGGTGTCCCAGTCATCGTGATGGTCATATTCCTGCGCGAAGGCCGGAGCGGAGGATCCGTTGAACCGTTGATAGGGGCCGTGTGCCTGCGCGACAGCAATGCCAGAGCTACTCAACGCAAGAGCAATAAGGGGAAGTGTACTGCGATTGAATTTCATTTTGTGGGTCTCCCTTGTACTTTCTGCAACTTACGGATTGGATGAATGATTCTTTCCCGTTGTTGTCCAGGGAGCAGTCAAACCTTCGAACGACGACATTTTCGGTAATTTAGCCAGCCGTAGTCGGCATGGTGTAAATTGTTGCGCTGTTGACTGAAACTCTCTCAAAGGGGTCTTGTCATGCGTACTTTCCCCCGCCTTCTGGAGCTCTCTGTCTTTTTGGCAACAGTATCCGCATCCATCCTCACCGCCCAGACCTTTCGCGGAACCCTGCTCGGTACCATAACGGACCCTACAGGAGCCGTGATTCCCGGGGCGTCGATATCGGTGAAAAATATGGATACCGGCATCGAACGCATGACCCAAAGCAACAGTGACGGCGCGTTCAGGGTTCCCGAACTCCCCGTCGGCCGCTACAGCGTGACGGTGACCATGGCGGGCTTCACTCCGTACCTCGCGGAGGACGTAGACGTAGCTGTAGCGGGCGAGGTGACTCTCAACGTGGCTCTGCAAACCGGCTCGCAAAAAGAAGAAGTCGTTGTAATTGGCAATGCGCTCCAGGTGGAGACCACTTCGAACACGCTGGGCGCGACGTTGACCTCGAATGAAGTGAAGAACCTTCCCGTGAACGGACGAGATTACACCAAACTCATCTACTTGTCGCCGGGGGTGACGGGATCGCCCGACCAGATCAGCGATTCTCCGGGCTCCTTCGGCACGTTTTCTGTGAACGGAGCCCGCGGGCGCTCTAACAACTTTCTGCTGGATGGCACCGACATGAACGATGGGTACCGCAACGATCCCGCGATCAATGAGGCAGGCGTCTTCGGCACTCCAGCGACGATCCTGCCCATCGACGCCGTCGCAGAGCTGCGCGTGCTGTCGAACTATGAGCCTGAGTATGGCCGGAACGCGGGCGGCGTTATCAATATCGTGACCAAAAGCGGCACAAACGATTTTCACGGAACGGCTGTGGAATACTTCCGTAACAACGCTCTGGATGCGCGCAATTACTTCAACCCCGTTGGGCAGACGCAGGCGCCATTCCACAATAACCAGTTCGGAGGCTCGATCGGCGGCCCCATCATTCGTAATCGCACCTTCTTTTTCTTCGATTACGAAGGCCAGCGTGAAAGCGTGGGGACGGTCAGTCAGGCATGCGTACCCGATCCCGCCTATATTGACAGTCTTGGAGGTGCGACTAATCCAGTCATCGCCGCCCTCCTCGCGCGTGACCCTTGGCCTGCTCCGAATCTTAGCGGCGCGACAACCAGCCAGACGGGGTGCAGCGCGCCAAATGCCGCTGTGATTGCCCCTTCCAGCAACAACATCACCAGCCTCATCGCAAAGATCGATCACAGCATTAACAAGAGCAACATGCTCAGCGGCCGCTACTATTACGGCGACAGCACGCAAAGCTTTCCGCTTGCGCTTTCGGGCGGCGGCATTCTGCCCGGCTTCAATACTGATACGCCCACACGCGTGCAACTGGTGTCGATCTCACTGGTTTCGATTCTCTCTTCAAACAAGGTGAATGAGGCCCGCATGGGCTGGAATCGATTTGCCGAAGGCTTCTTTCCCGAGGACCGCAGCTTTCAACCAGGCTCCATCGGTCTCAATACGGGCACCAGCTTTGCGGATGAAGGCTTGCCCGTTATCAACGTAGGCGGCTATGCACCGATCGGCGCAAGCAAGTCCGATCCGCGTCAGCGCTTCGACTCCAACTGGCAGGGGTTCGACAACTTCTCGTGGACGGCGGGTAAGCATTCGGTGAAGTTTGGCTACGAATTCAGACGCACCAGCATTACTCAGTTCCTGGGCACGAATTACCGGGGACGCCTAGTTTTCAATACGCTTGACGACTTTCTGGCTGGCACCGTGGACGACGGAACTCAGTCGCTCGGCTACTCGCAACGCCACACCTACCAGAATAACCACGGGCTTTACGCGCAGGACAGCTACCGTGTGATTCCAACCCTAACGTTAAACTTCGGCATGCGCTGGGACTACTTCGGCGTCTTCCACGAGAAGAACAACCTGCTGAGCAATATCACTGCGTTCGACCCTGCCGCCGGCACGCTGACTCTTACGCAGGTGGGCCAGCCGGGGCTGGGCAGCCTGTACCAGCCCGATTACAGGAACTTCGCCCCGCGCGTCAGCTTCTCCTTTGACCCATTTGGCAAAGGGAAGACTGTGATTCGCAGCGGGTTCGGAGTCTTCTTCGATGCGTTTTCTCAGGATGTCTTTCTCGCGCACCTGCCCTACAACAGCACCTTCGATCCCGGTCCGGCCTACAATCCCTTCGGCCCGGCGCCCATTTTCTCAGTCAGCGCCAACGGCGGGACTATCGTTTCCGGCCAGCCCGTCTTTGCCGCGCCCGGAACGACCCCCGCGGGTGACATCTTTTCCATTGATGGCGACAGCCGCACGCCATACCTGATGAACTTCAACCTTAACGTGCAGCAACAGCTCTCGGAGCGCGCACTCGTGCAGGTCGGCTACGTTGGCTCGCTGGGAAGACGTCTGCTGCGCTTCCGGGATATCAATCAACCCAGCCAGTCCACCATCACGGCGACTGACATTGCCTTCGCCCAGGCCAATACCTACACAAATGCCGCAGGAAACACCGTGGCTTGCTATCCCGGCGGAGGACCGGGTTGTATTCCTACTTACAATTCGGCGAGCCGTGTGTACCTCAACAATCCTTACGGCGCGTTCTACATCAATCAGGAAGAGGCAACTTCTTACTCCAACTACAACTCGTTGCAGGTGAGCCTGCGCGTCTCCGAATGGCATGGCATCACCAGCATTCTGAACTACAACTGGTCGCACTCCCTCGACAATGCCAGCGACAGCGAAGACTTTGTGCCGAATGCTGCGCAACCAAACAACAGCACGCGCCCCGATCTGGAATATGGCGACTCAAATTTCGACGTTCGCAACCGCTTTACATGGATCTTCGGCTATCAATTGCCGACGACGAAAGGAAGCATGGCGCAGCTGCGCAATGGCTGGGGATTCGACAGTACGGTCACACTGCAGGACGGGCAGCCCTTTAACCTGAACTACAACTTTGAAGACGACTACAGCGGAAGCGGCGAAGGGTTCGACCGACCCGACATCCTTGCATCGCCGAAGTACACCAAGAACCCTTCCCAGTTCCTCAATCTCTCATCATTCGCCATCCCCTGCTCGCTAACATCGTATGCGTTAGTAAATGGCATCACCGGAACGGCGCAGGATTGCATTCCGGGCACGCGACACTTCGGCAGCCTGGGCCGCGATTCTCTGCGTGGGCTGGCCTACAAGAACTGGGACTTTGCCCTCTACAAGACCACTAATTTCAGAGAAAATTTCTCAATGCAGCTGCGGGCCGAGTTTTTCAATATCGTCAACCACCCCAACTTCGCCAGCCCGTTGCTTCCCGCATTCATCGCCGACGCCGCTCCGAATGGATTCGCCCAAAACGGCTCGCGAGAAGTAAGCTCCGGTTTCTACACCATCAACGCGACCGGAGACGTTGGCATCGGCAATCCATTCCTGGGCGGCGGCGGCCCCAGAGGCATTCAGCTGGCCGCAAAGTTCACGTTCTAAGCCGCTTTCACTCCGAACTTCGCGTTAGTCGACTCGCTCCCAGCTTTTGTCGGGATTGAACTCCGTCATTGCAGCCGCAAGGTCTGCGGTGCTCGAACCGAGGTCCTTTTGATAGACCACACCGTCATGGTTGACGATGAAGGTCATGACGCCGGAATTGCGGTACGTCGCGGGATAGGCCACAAAACCGAAGCCTCGCGTGAGCTTGCCGCCAACCAGGTAGTCGCGGGCGCCACCCTTGGCTGCAGCTCCCTGTTTGGTCAGAATGCGGTAGTAGTAGCCGTGGAAGGGCGCTTGCTTGCCCTGCTGGTAGCTATAGCCTTTACCGGCCGCGGCAACGATCTGCGGTCCAATCGGGCTCGGGTCCTGGTCGTCGCTCGTCTTCCAATACAATCCGTCGTGCTTGCCTTCAGTGCTAATGAACTTCAGCGCGTAGTGTTTGGTGTCGCCATCGCGTGGCTCGGAAGCATATTCGCGCTGGGCGTCGACCAGCCCATGCAGGATGTCGATAGCGTCGTTCTCATTAATGCCTATCCGCCGATAAAGAATTTCCTGCTTGCCAGCCTCGGTATCGAAATACCAAGCGCCGCTGTTGTTCTTGACGATGGAAATGGGAAGCGGCCAGTTCTCCGCACCAAGATAGAGCGTCGCGGTCTCGTCGGGTTCGATGACAACCCGATGCATCTCCTCGTAGCGGCGAATGAAATCTGCCGCCATGTTCTTATCCGCAACGTCGTCTCCGGTCTGGAGAATGTCACCGGCGTTAGATCCAAAGATGTTGCCCAGCGCCTGGTGGTCATGTGATTTGACGGCGTTGTAAAGAGCTAGAACGGCATCGCCCGGTGATGCGAACGTTTTTTCGTATCCTTGCTGGGCGAAAGATGGACTGACGCCCGTCACGAACAGGAGAAGTGACACGGCAAACGCGAGGGGTACAAACTGGCGCGCCATAACACCGGCGCGAGAACAAAGCGGGATCCGGATTTGTTGCGTTGATTGCACGAGAAGCATCTCCTGCGTTAAGTCGATTGGCACTCCACTACGAACACACCAGCCTATCTGTGCCGCGCCCCGCCACCCCCGCCGCGTGCCTGCGGCTGCGGCCGAGAACCGCCTCCACCGCCGCGATTCCCGCCTCCTGCCTGGGCCCGATTCCCCCCGCCTGCGGCCGGTTGAGAGCGATTCCCCTGGAGACTCTGTTGTCCGCGGGCACTGTTCGTCCGGGCGTTGCCACCCGGGCTGTAATTGCCAAGGGCACTGTTGCTGGCGCCTCGATTCGCCTGTTGTCCATATCCTCGCGATGCGTCCCTCTGGGGTTGACTGCCACCGCCGGGACGGCTCTGATTCTGGCCGGCGCCAGGTCTATTTTGTTGATTCGTTCCGGGGCGGTTCTGCTGATTCGACCCCGGCCGATTTTGTTGATTCGTTCCCGGGCGATTTTGTTGATTACCGGCCCCGGGTCGTTGACCGTTATTCTGGGCCAGATTCCCACGGCTATTTTGTGCCTGGTTTCCCCGATTGTTCTGAAACTGAGACGCGTTGTCTTTTTGATTGAACTTAGGCGTGGTGTAGTCGGAGTTTCGCCCGTTGTTGTTGAAGTTATTTGTGCGATTGTTGATGTTGTTGCGGTTGACGTTACTAACATTGTTTCGATTGATGCTGTTAACGTTGTTGCGGTTGACGTTGTTGATGTTAGTGGTATTGATGTTATTCCGGTTGTAGTAGTTATTGCGGTTGACGAACGTGTTTGATGTGGAGATGTAGGTATTGCGGTTATAGGTCACGCTGGAGTTATGCCAGCCGCATCCCCATGAGTTATATCCCCATCCGCAACAACCTCCGCCGCTGATCGCCGCGCCAACCGCCAACCCTACCCCGAATGAAATCAGGCCGGTGGCCACCATCGCGCCCGTCGAATAGACGGGTGCCACATAGCCGGGATACACCGCCACAGGAGCTCCGTACACAACCGCTGGGTTGTAAGTCGGAACATAGACAACCTCTGGCTGGGCAGGCTGGATGATAATCGTCTGCGGCGGAGGCTGCACCACTGTGACCTGCGGCGCGCCCGAAGACGTTTCCGGTGGCGGCGCCGCTCCGGGTGCCTGATTTTGAACAGTCACATTCTGTTGCGGAGTGCTCTTCAGGTTGCCGGCTTGCTGGGCGCGTTGGCGCATCACCTGCACGGCGTTCATCACGCTCTGTGGAGTATTGAAGTAGGCGTCGCCAAGCGCGGAGGTCCACGACAGGTTCGACGCCATCTGGCCCAGCACATCGGAAAACTGCGTCAGGCCCTTCACGCTGTCATCCCAGGATTGCTGGTTCACTGCTTCCATGAGCTGCTGGCCCTTGAGGCTGGAGTTCTGCTGGAGCCACTGTTCAGCCGCAGTGATCTGGTCAGGATATGTGGAGCCCGCCAGAACCTGCGCGACGAGATTGTCGGGAAAGAGCGCGATCGGCGCGACAAGCTGATAGAGCTGATCGGGCGTAGGCGTGGCATACGTCGTCGGGGGTGCCTGCTGTGCCTGTGCCTGCTGGGTTGCGGGCTGTTCCTTCTTGCAGCCATCCAGGCCGATGCTGCTGAACGTGATGCTGACGGAGAGAAGAATAGACAGAGACTGTTTCCAATCAGGCATAGAGAAAACGGCTCGCCGAGTGTAAGACACTGTATGCATTTTGACGTCTCTACCCCGCTAAGAAATATGACATCGAAAACGGCAAGCTGAGGAACAGTCGAGATGACTGCCACTACAAAGTTGAAAACCTGAGGCCACCATCCACAAGCCATGGCATTCCTGGACGGGTTTCTTTGCGCGCATGAAGTATATCCCCGAATCCAACTCGTGCGCATCTTTTTGGACTAAATATCGTTCAGTGCAAACCCAATTACGCTGTCACGACGAATCGAGGCAACGCAGACGAAATCCTGAGGAGAACGCCAGTTGTTTTTCTGTGATTTCCAGCAGCTTTGAGATATAAGCGCGCTATTTGGTGCCGAAGAAGGGACTCGAACCCATTATGTTCATAAGTTATTGATTAAAATAACATATTCATCTTTGCTTACCCTATTGTAAGATTTTTCGGGGACGACGGCGTCCGTGGCAAACAAAACAGTTGCAATCGTACTGGTCGCGAAGACGGAAAGGGGATGGCGTCGGCTACCGCCCGCCTGGGGCAGGAACGGCAAACTCAAAGCCCAACACGCACTGATCGACGGCCAGCCCGTCCACATTCCCAATTCCTACTATGCTTTGAGGACCTATGAGGGTCGCAAGACCGTCTACCGTTCCGTCGGCCCAACGCGATCGAAGCAACGAGCGCGTTTGGTAAGGAGGAACGCCGACTGGCCGCGCGTGCCGCTGCCACTGCGGCGAACACCACGCTGGCGGATGGGGAGCTCAGGCGTCTCGATCTGCAGGTCTTGAAGAAGAAGTGGCTGGAGCGTTTCGAATCACGGGGTAAGTCGGAGTCAGTCATCGCGATGACAACTGCATCGACCAATTCTTGTCCGCCACGGGCCATCGTTACTCAGACCAGATTACCGATGAATCCATGATCACCTTTTATCGAGCACTTCGGAACCGGGGGAATGGAGACCGCACGATCTTCAGCGGCCTGCGGCGCTGCCATCTGCGGGGACGGGAGAACATTCTGAAGCGGCAGTTGGTGCATGTCGGCGCGTTCAACCTGAGCCTGGTTCTGCGCAAGATGCTCGGCGCGGGCACTCCGCGGGAGCTGAGAAACCGCTTCGGCATGCTTATCGTGCGCATCTTCTTGCTGCTCTGGCACGGAAATGGTCAAAACCACTCTTGTAGAAGCCGTGTCGCCGCGTCGGTTGCGAAATACGTCGTACCATCGCGCACCAGGGGCCGCCGACCGTCTTGCAGAAAATCAGCTAGTTGCACCACGGGCAGCTAAGAGCAACGCCAGGCTTAACAGATTACATTCCACGCATGGTGGACCCCGGTGGCAGCCGCCAGTTATATCAGAGCCACTCACCTAAAACAGATGAGTATAGTCCGAATCGCTTCCGGGGAGCGTACGAATAAATCGATGGATAATTAACAGTAGTCCCGCAGCTACATAGCTCTTTCGTGATCTTTCATAAGCTACGCTTCGTGAACTTGATTCTCCGCCTCGTTATCGTCCCCTCAGTATTGATGGGCTTTAACTAGCGGATTCGGTCAGGTCAGTGTCCTTTGTTTCGCGAATGAGGAGTAAGCCGAGAAAGGTAAGGATAGCTGAGGCGGCGAGATAGTAGCCGACGTATTGCAGTCCATAGGTTTTGGCGAGCCAGGTAGCGATATAGGGGGCGAGCGACGCGCCTAGAATACCGGCCATACTAAAGGCGAGGGAACTGCCAGTGTAGCGAACGGATGTGGGGAAGAGCTCGGACACGACCGTGCCAAGCGGCCCGTAGGTAAGGCCCATAAGCGCAAGACCCAGGGCCATCATGACGGCGACCCCCGCAGTACCAGCGGTGAAGAGGGGTGCGAGTACAAGGCCAAATAGAGCGATGAGCGTGGTGACTCCGAGCATGACGGGCCGCCGTCCGCGTTCGGCGAGCAATGCGGAGACCGGGATCGTGAGCGCGAAGAAGAGGATGCCAAAGAGCTGGATTAGTAGGAAGCTCCCGCGACTGTAGTGGAGGGCGGAAGTTCCCCAGGAAAGTGCGAAGACCGTCATCAGATAAAAAAGGACGAATGTAGCGAGGCAGACGAGAATGCCAGCCACAAGCGCATGAGTGTGTCGGCGTGAGACGGTAAGCAGGGGAAAGCCGACCTGCTCGTAGCGCTGGACTGAGGCTTGGAAGACGGGTGTTTCGGTGATCTTTAGGCGAACGTATAGCCCGAGTAACACCAGGACGGCGCTGGCAAGGAACGGCAGCCGCCAGCCGAAGGAGAAGAACTGCTCATCGGTAAGCCACCGTGAGAGCAGGAGGAAGGTTCCTCCGGAGAGAAGGAAACCGATAGGCGCCCCGAGTTGCGGGAACATGCCGTAGAGTGCTCGCCTGTTGGGAGGAGCGTTTTCAACGGCGAGCAGGACAGCGCCGCCCCATTCGCCGCCGAGCCCGATGCCCTGGCCGAACCGGCAGAGAGCAAGGAGCAGAGGTGCCCCCAACCCGATCGCACGATAGGCGGGCAGAGCGCCGATTGCGAAGGTCGACAGGCCCATCGTCGACAATGCGATCACCAGCGTCTTCTTTCGCCCGATGCGGTCACCGAAGTGCCCGAAGAGTGCCGAACCAATGGGGCGTGCGAGAAAGGCGACGCCGAAGGTTGCCAAGGAGGCCAGTGTGGAGGAGGTGGGATCGGATGACGGGAAAAAGAGGTGTGGAAAGACAAGTACCGCTGCCGTGGCATAAATGTAAAAGTCGAAAAACTCGACGGTGGTTCCGACCATACTGGCGAAGAGGACTTGACGCGGCGTATTGATCCGCTTTTGTGGGGTTTCGTCTGTCATTGACCTGAAACGAGAATTCTATTCGAATGGACAAGGCGTAAATCTTTGCACCCACATCAACGACCTTTACTGTATCAGTTGTGGCAAGCGCTCCCTGTCCTACCAATGACAGACTTCGATTGATACGGTCGACTCCATATCTCCTCTACACCGGATTTGAGCCGAACCAGGCGATGAGTTCTTAGACGCCTTGACAGTCCGGCGCGAACTTTCGCATCGCTCCCGAGGTATCCAATCGCGTTTACGAGGATCTATCCTGTTGTCCCCGTGCAAGCCGTCCCCAATGAGCGCATTGGCGAGCCAGTTGTGTCGAGTCAGTCCGTTTGCTAGTTTGACATGCATGGCGCCGAATGTGCCCGAAGATCTGAGCGGGATCATAGAGACTCTTTACCGCTCTGAATCGGGCAGGATACTGGCTACGCTGGTGCGCCTGCTCGGCGATCTTGATCTCGCCGAAGAGGCGATGCACGAGGCCTTTGCGGCCGCTTTGGACAGATGGCGTGAGGCCGGCATACCGGACAAACCGTGCTCCTGGCTGATTTCAACCGCACGCTTCAAGGCCATTGACGGGATGCGCCGGCGGGCGCGCTTCGACGGAGCACAGAGAGATCTTGCGCAGTACATTGAAGCGCGCATCAACGAAAGGGCTGAGGAAGCGCCTCAGGAAGAGGAGATCGAGGACAATCGCCTGCGTCTCATCTTCACCTGCTGCCATCCCGCTCTGCTACCGGAGGGACAGGTTGCGCTCACACTGCGTGAAGTCTGCGGCCTGACAACCGAGGAGATTGCTCGGGCATTTCTCGTTATGCCGGCGACACTTGCGCAACGCATCGTTCGCGCGAAAGCCGTCATCCGCGATAAGGCGATTCCTTACCAAGCGCCCGTGTCGCAGGAATTATCGGCAAGGTTAGGAGCCGTACTTCAGGTTGTGTACCTGGTCTTCAACGAGGGTTATCCGGCGGAGGCAACAGGAGCCGAACTGAGCCGCGAAGCGATCCGTCTGGGTAGACTGCTCCTCGACCTTCTTCCGGAATCCGATGTGATGGGCCTGCTGGCGCTCATGCTGCTGCAGGAATGGCGCCGCTCCGCCCGAAGCTCTGCAGAGGGAGAGCTGATCCTGCTCGACCGGCAGGATCGCTCTTTATGGAATCGAGGCCCAGATCGCCGAAGGCATCGCGCTCACCGAGAGCGCTCTTCGATCGCGCCGTTTCGGTGCCTACACCCTGCAGGCGGCCATTGCGGCAGTTCACGCCGAGGCTTCCTCGGCGGCGTCCACGGACTGGCGCCAGATCACGCTGCTCTACGACCGGCTGATTCGTGTTCAGCCATCTCCGGTCGTGGAACTCAACCGCGCATTTGCCGTCGCCATGTGCGAAGGTCCGGAGGAGGGTCTTCGTCTCATCGATGGCTTGCTGGCGCGCGAGAAACTCGCCAATTATCACCTCGCGCACTCCGCCCGTGCGGATCTGTGCCGCAGATTAGGACGGCTTCCGGAGGCCCGTGCTTCGTATGAGAAGGCGTTCGCCCTGGCTCGGCAGGAGCCAGAGCGCCGCTTCCTAGCGGGGCGGCTACGCGAATTGAAATAAAACTAGGCTCCGCCGTCGATTTTTCCCACGCCCGGCGACTATAGGGTGAACGATCCAGCGCGCAAGGCCTCAGAGTCTCATAAGCACTGGTACATAAAGGGGGGCAGGACAATCAAATGAGAAATGTAATCTTCGCAATCAACATCACCCTGGATGGCTGCTGCGACCACACCAAACAATTTGTCGATGAAGAAAAACTTGAATATTTCACTCACCTCCTGCGAGAGGTTGACCTGCAGGTCTTTGGGCGTAAAACCTATCAATTGATGGTTCCCTATTGGCCTGAAGTCCTCAAAAATCAGTCTGAGACAAAAGCAGATACCGAATTTGCTCGGGCATTTGTCTCCATCAACAAAATTGTTTTTTCACGATCATTAGACGGCGCTGAAGATAAAAATACGAGAATTGTTCGTACGAATCTTCGCGACGAAATACTTAAATTGAAACAAGAACAAGGCAAAAACATTCTTGTCGGTGGGGTAGATATTCCTTCACAACTTATAGAACTGAGTCTGGTTGATGAATATCGTTTTGTCGTTGGGCCAATCATTGCAGGAGAAGGGAGACGGTTGTTGGAAGGTGTTAGCCTGCCGGAGAGATTGCAACTGAAACTTGTTGAGTCAAAGATTTTTAAATCAGGAGGTGTTGCGCTTCGTTACTTGAAATAGTGACAGAAAAATCTGCAACCGCTGCGCCCACCAAGAGGAGAAGAACAATGTAATACATCTGTTTGGGATACTACGACCCAGCAAAACACGCGGCCATGACCGAGGACGAGCGGAACGCAATGTTCGACGAATGCTTTGAGTACGACGACCATTTGCGCGCCAACGGGCACAGTGTTGTGGGAGAGGCTGTTCAGCCTGCTGAAACCGCGTTGACCTTGTATTGGAAGAACGGCAAAGTCGTGACAACCGACGGTCCCTATGCGGAAACCAAGGAACAGCTAGGCGGCATTGGCGTGCTTGAGGCGCGGTGTATGAATCATGCCATTCAGCTCATGTCGCAGCATCCAGCCCTGAAGTATGGGACGTTGTGGGAGACACGTCCAGTCGGCGATTTGAATGAAATTATTCAAGCGAGCGACCTGCGACGGCGAAAGAGCGCCGCGCGATGGGAAAGATTTTTCTCTTGACATTCCCTTTTATAGGACTTGTCCGATAAACCGGGCATCTCGGACAGTTGGCGAACCGGGGCAAGTGTACGAGTTGCCGACTTCACGGCCAAGTGACTCAGTGCCGCGTTCCCCCGACCGCCGCCAAGTGGCCACATTCCTCAATTTCTGCACCCGCCAAGACGTAGCGTTCCTTATCTTCGCTCGATCATCTGCTCTCTCCCACAAATGTTAACCTGACGCTGAGACCAATATCGCATGGGATTCCTGAGCCATCTGCTATACCCATGGGGCTTGCTGCTGCAGGGATTGGCGATCGTCCACTTCATCCGGCGACGACCGGACATGTATTGGATCTTCATCATCCTCTTTTTCGGTCCCCTCGGCGCACTCGTATATATTTTCATCGAGGTGCTTCCCGACATTGGACTGCTCCGCCAGTCCTTCAAGGTTTTTCCGCGGCGCAAGCGCATTAGCGTACTCGAAACCATGGTTCGGGATAATCCGTCGGCAGGGAATTACGAAGAACTCGGCGACCTGTACATGGACGACGGCAGGCTCCAGTTGGCACGAGCCGCGTTCGACAAGGCCATTGCCGCCCGCGCTGATACGCTCGATCCGTTTTACCGGCGTGGAGTTTGCGCCCTCCAGTTAGGCGATGCGGCATCCGCGTTACCTGACCTGGAACGAGTGGTCGGAGAAGACGCCGACTACGATTTTCATCGTGCGGCTGGATTGCTCGCCCACGCCTACGCGCTAACCGGACAGAAAGAAAAAGCCGACGCGCTCTTCCGGCAAGCAACCGTCAGGTCGACATCATCGGAGACGTACTTGAATTTCGCGAATATGCTGGCGTCTGAGGGGCGCAACGCCGAAGCTCGCGAATGGGCGCAGAAAGTCCTCGATAAGAGGCCGACGATGCCCGACTACCAGCGCCGTCGAGAGAGACCGTGGTTCCGGAGTGCACGTGAGATGTTGAAGCGGCTGCCCGCGTGAAGATTCAGCATTTAACTGGGATTTAGCTTTTGACTTGTACGAGTTGCCGACTTGAACGAAGCCGCTACAAGAGCGGCGGACGCATTCGCGTGTAATTGACCGAGGTGGGTTGCGGTGAGCTAACGTGTACTGATGAGCCAGCCTCCGCTGGAGCTGGCTGACATCGTTCGCTGCGCCGGTTCGTGCTTTGTGGAACGCAGTCGCCGATGGATCACCTGGCAACACCAGAAGGTCCTGCTGGCGATCGCACGCTGCCGCAGCGCCGCGCTGGGCGGACATCGCGATCGCTGCTCCGACTGCGGACATACAGCCATCTCCTATAACTCGTGCCGCAACCGGCATTGCCCCCGATGCCAGGCGAACGCACGCCTGCGCTGGCTTCAGGCGCGGGAGCGGGAACTGCTGCCTACCCACTACGTGCATGTCGTCTTCACCCTGCCGCGCGAACTCGCCCATCTCGCGGACGAGGCGTCTGTCATTCCCATTTGCCCGGATATTGTCGAACGGCCGCATGAATACTAATTGTGAGTGTGGCGGTGTAAGTCTTCGAACCGGCGTTGGTAATATCCACAGCCAGCAAGAGCCCGGATTGTTCAAATGGCACACGCAAGGTTGTGAGAATGCGCACGTTGTCCAGTGTTGCTCTCCGTTGGATCTGGTATGGATACCATCGGAAATCGTTGGCGGACACCAAGCCCCCATTCATTGCCAGAATTGCCATCTCGCCGCCCTGAGCATACGGCGGAATCGTGAAGTTTTGAACACCAAGAACGTTGCGAGATGCTTCCAGGCTTCCGTGAAAGTTCACCAGCGCGGGCGTTTGCTCGATACCGCCGCCGGGCATCCAGTCGCCAGATAACTCGTCCAGATCGGGAATTTCCGGAGAATCAGAGATGGCCCGTAAAGCACGAAGCATTTTGTTCTGCCTGTGAGTTCGGCAAACACGGATTTAACAACGCGCTGCCCGCCGCCGCAGCGCTCTTGATGAAATCGCGACGCCTCATTGAGGCATACCGGCTTCTGTTGGCTTTTTCAGTGTCGCGGTGAAACAAGCAAAACCGCAGCTGGAATCAGGCAGCCGTGATAATAGGCTTGGCTTGGAGCGAAGTCCTCACCACGGTTGACGCTCTTCTCTACTCAGTTGACATGCGATTAAGAAAAATACTTCAGACGCCACAGAGCCATATAAAATTATGGCGAATGCCGTGATTCTCCCGGATGAGGAACCCTGTCGTACGGAACATAGGCTTGAAGTGAGAAGACTCTCCGTAACTAGAGCGCTTATCCTTTCGATGCTACTCGGAAGGACAATGTGCCTGTTCCCTTATCAGCTGAATACATCAGTCCCCCCCGACTCTCCGCTCCCAGCGTCTAGCGAAGCCGACTGCAATGAGGCGCGCGCCAAGGCTCGTAGCTTAGCCGAGAATTTGGACTCATCTCGCGCTGCCGTTCCATTGGCCGACGTCTTCGCCAAGTGTCCCACATACGAGAACGGGCGCGATCTTGCAGATGCCGAGATCGTGGTGGGTCAATATGCGAGCGCAAAAGCGCTTCTGGAGACGATGATGGAGCAGCAAAACCGTGCTGAGCTCCATAGCTTGCTCGGCAAAGCGGAAGCGGCACAGAAAAACTACAAAGCTGCAGCGATTGAGTATCAGAAAGCTGCGGAGATGGAGCCCACCGAAACTAACATTTTCGACTTCGGAATGTCTTTGTTCCGTCTCGACCACAATTCAGCAATTACGATCCTCCGCTATGGAGTCCAAAAGTATCCTCAATCGGTAAAGCTTCATGTAGCTCTGGGAACGGTTCTCTATGCTGACGGGAAGTCGGTTGAAGGCGCTGAACTCCTCTGCGATGCCGAAGACTTAAATCCCTCCGATCCGCATCCCATGGAGATACTCGCCGATACCGAGATCGTCCCTCCAGCGCTTGCGCCCAGAGTTACGTCGCTTTTTGCTGAGCTTCATCGAAAATATGAGACTGACGGCTTGATCCTCTTCGATTACACTATGGTCGAGTCTGGAAGATGGTCGAACGACAGAGACGCGGAACCTCTACACTTCGCAGACTCTCTGAGAGCTGCGCTTCGCTTAAATCCCCGATTGCCTCAAGTCTATTACCAGTTAAGCCTGATCTCGGCGCAGCAGCGAAACTATCAGGAAGAGGTTCAGTTTTTGAAGAAAGCCATTTCAATGGATCCTGGTAAGGACGAGTATCACTATCGCCTTGCATTCGCTTACAAAAAATCCGGAGATGAAGCGAAGTTTCGCGAAGAACTAAGTGAGTTCGAGAAACTTCACAATGCAACCTCCGATGGTCAATAGGACGTTGGCCCGAGCTCTGTTCCAAACCACGCTGTGGGGCGCGCTGTTATTTGTCCGCCGCTTTGAAAGCATCCACGGTCAGCAAGTTAAACCTCAGCGATCGCCCACCAATCCGGGAGCCGCCAGCAATCGCAACGCATCACCTTCACCTACTCCCCGTTCATCAATCGAGTTCGACAACGTCATAAAGAGCTCCGGGATCGGCTTCAGACTCATGAACTCGGTCAGCCCGCAGCGATACTCCATCGAGACTATGGCGGGGGGAGTCGCGGTGTTTGACTACAACAATGACGGGTTGCTCGACATTTTCTTTGCGAATGGCGCCAGCATTCCCTCTCTCGAAAAGACGAATCCTGACTATTACAACCGTCTTTATCGAAATAACGGCGATGGTACTTTCACCGATGTTACTGAAAAGGCAGGCTTACAGGGGATCGGTTATTCGATGGGCGTAGCTGCCGGAGACTACGACAATGATGGCTATGTGGATATGTATGTTGCGGGTGTGAATCGAAATCAGCTCTTTCACAATAATGGCGACGGTACATTTACTGACGTGACCGCTAAAGCGGGCGTTAGCGGTCTAGTCCCGAATCGTGGCAAGGCGTGGGCAGTTACAGCTGGATGGCTCGACTACAACAATGATGGCCTTCTTGATCTCTTTGTCGTGAATTATCTTGATTACGATGTCAGGACTGCCAAGCAGTGCCGCTTCGAAGCATTTCCAATCTATTGTTCACCCAATAACTTTCGAGGAACACCGAACATCCTGTATCGCAACAATGGAGATGGAACCTTTACTGACGTTTCGGAGTCCTCGCATATCTCTCGATATGTCGGGAAGGGGATGGGTGTCGCATTCGCGGATTACGATAACGACGGGTTAACGGACATCTTCGTATCAAATGATACTTTTCCCAATTTCCTGCTTCACAACAACGGCGATGGCACTTTCACCGATGTGGCAACGGCTTCCGGCGTTGCATACACAGAAAGTGGCAAGGTGGTGGCTGGAATGGGCGCAGATTTCCGTGATCTAGATAACGACGGCAAGCCCGATATCTTTCACACGGCAATGTTTGGCGACACTTTTCCCCTCTATAAAAATGTTGGCGGGAGCCAATTTGAAGACGCCACATCCGAGGTCGGACTTACCGTGATTACCAGCCGCCTCACCGCCTGGGGAACGGGTGCCTTTGATTTCGATAACGACGGATACAAAGACTTGTTCACTGCCAATTCCGCAATTCTGGATAACTCCATGGAAGTTGAGCAACGACCGTTTGCTTTAGCAAACAGCTTGTTTCGCAACAAGGGCGCTCTCATATTTGAAGACGTGAGTAAAAAAGTTGGAGCAGATTTCGCAGTTCCTGCTGCACATCGAGGAGCGGCATTTGGCGATTTTAATAACGACGGCAAGATTGATATTGTGGTGACCGTGCTGAACGGTCCGCCACAGCTTCTTATGAATTACTCGGCCACTCCTAACCACTGGATCATCCTTAAGCTGATCGGAACCAAGTCGAATCGCGACGGCCTGGGAGCCAAAATCAAGATCACAACCGCTCGTGGCAGTCAGTACAATCATGCGACCACGGCAGTCGGCTACAACTCTTCAAGCGACAAACGGGTACACTTCGGGCTTGGGGAGAGCAAAATCATCGATGAAATCGAAGTACTGTGGCCAAGCGGTATACGGCAGGTGTTGACCGACGTCAAAGCGGATCGAATTCTCACAATTAAAGAAGCTCCTCGATAGCCTCCAAGCAGGGTTTTGTCTCTCACCGAGAGCCTCTGCGACGTTGCATGCGCAGGATGATCATCACTACTCACAGGAAGTATTTTTTGAAAACAGCACCACTCCGGATTCCTACTTCTACAGTATTGGGAAGACCTCTGCGCCAAGCACGCTCAGGCTTATCGACGGAAAGCTGCCGGTAGAGACCGCACAGTACGTAAGCGGACCTAACGCGCTGGAACTGACTTGGCGCTCGGTCACAGATGGAGGCTGGGACGCAGAGTTGAATCTCTACCGGTGGCGCAACCGCGACGTGAACTGGAACGGGGAGGATCTCTACCTATGGCTTTGGAGCGCCCAGGGGATATCCGCTGCGGAACTGCCCCGCATAGCGTTCATTGATCTCGAAAACGGGCATACTGCGCCCTTACCATTGAGCGAGTTCACGACAGATTTGCCGGCGGCGCATTGGATTCGGGTTCGAATACCTCTCGGCCGCTTTGCAAGCGCGTCTCTTCGTCCTTTCGTACCGCGCCGCCTGACGGCAATGGTGCTATCCCAAGGCATAGTCGATGAAAAGCCGCACACCCTCTACATCGATGACATGCGCATTGAGACGGACCTAGGCCTGGATCATTTGCCGAAGCCGCCTACGAACCTCGAAGCGCGCGGCTATGAGAGACGCATCGATCTGCACTGGAACGGAGCAGACGACCCCACAATCGCTCAATACGTCATCTACCGCTCACTCAATAGCGGACCCTACAAGGCAATCGGAATCCAGCGCTACGGTGTGGATCGCTATGCTGACTACATCGGAGACGATCACGCGACTGCGAGCTACCGCGTTTCGGCGCGCACCTCAACACTTGCCGAGTCTGCAAAGACGGATGAGGCCACTGCGAAAACGCATCCGATGACCGACGATGAACTTCTGTCCATCGTGGAGGAGGCTAGCTTCCGCTATTGCTGGGAAGGCGGAGCCGGTATCGGGCATGGCGCGCGAGTCGCAGCCCGGCCCCGACGACCTTATCGCGACGGGGGCCAGCGGTTTCGGAATCATGGCCATGGTGGTCGCGGCGGACCGCGGCTTTATCTCTCGGCAAGCATGCGTCGAGCGCCTGCTGCGGATCACTCGCTTTCTTGCCCGTGCTGACCGCTTTCACGGTGCATGGCCGCACTTCATGGACGGCAAGACAGGTCATGTGATTTCGCTCTTCGGCATCTACGACGACGGAGCCGACCTGGTCGAGACCTCTTTCCTCATGGAGGGATTACTCACCGCACGGCAATACTTCAACGCTGACAACCCGTCGGAGCGCGAATTGCGGGAACGGATTACGACCTTGTGGCGTTGCGTCGACTGGGACTGGTTCCGCTACTCCAAAGCGCGATGCACTCTACTGGCACTGGTCCCCAAACTATGCCTTCCACATTGCCAACAGGTTGCAAGGGTGGAATGAGGTCACGATTACCTACCTGCTGGCGATCGCATCGCCAACGCACGCGGTTCCTGCCTCTATCTATTGGACAGGATATGACAGGGAGGGCACAGCCAGCCAATACGGAATCAAACATACTTACTTTGGCATTCCGCTGACACAAGGTTATGTTCCCGGTTCACCCGGCCCACTCTTTTTCACGCAATACTCGTATCTCGGCTACGATCCTCGCGGCGTTCGAGACAACTATTCCGACTACTTCGAGAACAACCGCAACGAGGCCCTTGTGAGCCAGGCCTACGGTGTCGCGAATCCAAATCACTTTCGAGGCTATGGAAGGGACAGCTGGGGACTGACGGCCGTTGACGGACCGAACGGACGATATCACGAGTACAAGCCGTTCGTTACAGACGATGGAACGATTGCACCTACCGGAGCGATTGCTTTTTACGCTTACACGCCGCAAGCTTCCCTGGCGGCGTTCAAACACTGGTATCGCGATTTAGGCGCACAAATGTGGGGCATCTACGGCTTCTGCGATGCTTTTAACCAGCAGTTGGATTGGGTCTCGGGAATCACCATGGGACTGAATCAGGCACCGCAGACGGTCATGATTGAGAAGGGTCGGACCGGTCTGATCTGGGGCACTTTCATGTCCAACCCCGAGATCCGGCCCATGCAACACGCCATCGGCCTCAAATCAGACGAGAAAGATCTGGGAATTAGATCAAAGTGAATGTCTCGTACTCCCGGCAGTCGCTGGGAAAAGCGTTATATGTCCTTTAGGAGCGGACCTTCTGTTCGATGTTTCTCTCGGCGCACCCACACGGCCACCAGTGGATGCATTGCGCATGGGATAAAAGGCCGGACGGATCAGCTTCTGGCTTTGGAAACCCGAAGGGGAAGACCATCGCCCAAGACCTCGGCGAGACGAGGATAAAGCCCTGCACGGCTCGTCCGGTAAAGCACGAGTAGGCGTTTCGTCATCAGATGATAGGCCGCGATCGAGTCATGCAAGTAAAAGACCCCACGCCCGGGAGGAACGCCTGCATCTCGGGAAGTGCGAAACGCGATCAGGATTTGCGCATTACTCCGCATTCGCCTGATACCCTCAAGTCCTGTGCAATAGTGGGAAGCGTAGTTGGCTTTCCACTTTTGCATGCCCCGCGTTTGTTGAGGTCAGCCAGGCTTCCGGCGCCGGAGGTCTGTAGCCGAGCGAGGAGTGTGGTCTGACGGTGTTGTAGTGGATGCGGCCACTCCTCAATTGCCATGTTCGCTCGCTACGTTCATCCAAGCCAAGATGCTATGATGAACATTTTCTCGCGGCTCCAGACGCCGAAAGGGCTTCCCTAATGCTGTAACGACTGAATACTGTAATCAATTCCAGTTCACATCGAATTGGAGATGTCAGGCACCCACCAGGTTTTTATCCCCAGAAAGAACCATGCGCTAAATGTTGATAAGTGGGTTATCTACGCCATCACACTATAACTTGATCTGTGGCAGCTCAGCTTTACGTTCTGTAGAACGTCTATGTCTGGCTCGGTTTCTTCTTCCAGAAGTGCATGATGCCGCGCTGCAGCGCTAGCTTGATTCCGTCGATGCTGGAGAGATCTCCGCGTCGAAACTTGTGCCACGCGACAATGAGAAAACCTCCGCGCCGGAACCATGCTTCGTGGCGCTTCCGATTCACATTTACCTTCTCAAGGAGCCAAAGATAGGGGACCGGCGCCTCTGTCGTGACGACAGGTTCCTGGAAAACCAGGATGTAAGCAAAACGGGTGACCTCGGAACGGTTTGCCGGAGTGCCGTGCAGGACGCGGTTGTCATGAATCGAGCAGTCTCCTGCGCGCATGGGAACGCTGACCACTTTCTCCGGCGGTGGAATCTCACAGCACTCTAGGCTATGCGATCTCAGATCGTTGTTGGGCGATCGATGCGGCTTAATCGGATACAACTGAGTTCCGGGGACGAACTGCATACAGCCACTGTTCTCGTCGACATCCTGGAGCGGCATCCAGATACTCAGCTCGCGGGCGGTGTAGCTGGCGTTGCGATAGGCCTGGTCCTGGTGCCACGGAGTAGCGGAACCGGTGCGGGCGGGCTTCATCAGCACAAAGTCGGCGCTGCGCAGCGCTCTCGGTCCAAGAAGCTGCTTCGCCAGGTCGTGCGCTTTTTTCACATACTCCGTCTTCCTTAGGCGTGGAGCGAAATCGCAGGGATTCGTGAGCTGGCCTAGGGTCATGGAATCCGTCGAATCTGGATTAAGAAGGTCGAACTGCGCACCCTCTTTTACGCCAACTTTGCGGGCAAACAGGTCGGCAAGGATTTCGCGAATTTCTAGCACCTCATCCGGAGTGCTGATCTGCTGCAGATAGATATAGCCATCCCGCCTGTAGGTTTCAACTTCGTCTGCGCTCAGTACCATAAGCCCCTTCTTTCAACTCCACTCTGAATACAGAAGTTCCCGATAGGCAGAGTGGCATTTGCGAAATTCGGCGCTCCCGTGCGCCACTTCCAGCTTCAAAACAAATACTTGCCAGAACATTGCAGCTGGCCAAGTAAGTCCCGCCCCAATAGCGACAAACGCGCCGTGGAATGAAGAGAGAGCCGACATAAACGTATCAGTCCATTGACCGGAATTATCTCTTCGAATGATCCGGCAGCAGCTTTCGACGCATCCAGATCGCTCGCCGTCACGGCACTATCCGGCAACTGAGTCTGTGAAAATACCTTAACGGGCCCGGGCCGCTTCCTTCATGATCTCCTCGACGGTTTTTCCGAGCTTTTCGCAGATCAGATCCCAGCGCAACTCTTCGTCGATCATCCGGCGCGCGTTCTCTCCCATTGCGATCCGCTCCGCCGGACTGGTCCTCTCAATCAGGAACATCGTGCTGGCGATCTCCACCGGGACATTCGAGCGGCATATCCATCCTGCATTCCGCGGCAGAATATAGTCCGCAAAGTTCGTCTCCAGGCTGGTAAAGAGCGGCAGTCCCAGTGCGGCAGCCTCCAGACAGGCCGTTGGCAGCACGTCGAATCGCGAGGTGTGAACAAAAGCTGCGCCGCCTTGCAGCATCGATCGCAACTCATTCACCGGCAGGATTCCCGGCCACGAAATCCACCCCGCAACGCCCAGCTCCCGCGCCAGAGCGCGAAGACGAACAGTATCGCTGCCTCCGCCGATCAGGACCAATTGCAAGGTGCCCCCCTGGCGGCGATAGATTGCAAAGCCATCGAGCAGCAGGTCAAGACCCTTCTGCTCGATGTTGTGCCGTCCGCAATACAGGATCGACGGCGGCTGGGCTTCCTGCCTGGGACCGGTCTGCGTCGCCAGCTGCTCCCGAGCAGATCCGTTGGGAATCATCACCATCTTCTGGTGAGGAGCGCGGCGCCTCAAATCATCGAGCTCCGTCGCGCCGATGACATGAATCATCGCTGCGTGGTGCAGCATCCAGTTTTCCCACAGAATGGAAAAGATCCGCTTCTTCATGCGCAGGGCGCGGGACGGATCGAAATACAAGGTCAGATAGCCCCCGTGGGTTGTCACTCCATAAAAAATCCCGTGCTTCCTGAGAAGCCTGGCGATGGCGGTCAGCTCGGGGATATAGACAGAGTGCAGCTGGACCCATGTGTCGGAAGGCAGTTGCTTCAGGGCCGAGCGCAGCTCACGGGTCAACAGGAAGCGGGACTTCGTCCTTTTGAAAAAGCGCATTGGGTAGATGTGTTCATGGGTGGACGCAGCGCCGTTCGACATGAGCGCCCAGATTTCAGAGGCAAGCCCCATCTGCTTCTGTGTCGTGGCCAGCCAGTGAACCACTTTATTGACACCGTTGACGGTGCGGGGATCCGCACTCCCGATAAGGATGTGAACGAACCGCATGATTTATGTCTTTTTATGTCTTTCGATTTCGGCCAGACTTGATATCAAGCCAAATTGACCACTGAGTTTTCATGAGTCAGCTTCTCCAATTGCTCATATCCTGATGATCGACAGGCGGGGGACGCGCTCCTTACATCATTCGGAATTCAGCCATCGCTGACTCATAGATAGAGTGTAGCGCCGCGGCATTGTTTTCGGGTCGGTAAAGATCTTCATACGTGCTGCGCGCGCCGCGGCGCAGGGCGTGCCGGAGGGTTGTGTCGCGTGAGATGCGGTGCACGGCGCCGCTCAGCTCTTCGCTGTTTCTGGGCTCAACATGCAACCCGTTCTGTTCGTGCGTGATGAGCGTTGAAAGTGAACCGATGCGGCTCGCGATGATGGGAAGACCTGAACCAAAGGCTTCGGGCACAATCATTGGCAGGCCCTCGTACCAGAGAGAAGGAGCGAGCAAGACAGAGGCGTGCTTCATCAGGTCTTTCACCTGATCCGGCTTCTGCTCCCCAAGATAGGTCAGATCGCCGCGCAGGTGTGCAGCCTCAACCTCGGAACGGAGCGGTCCCGTTCCGGCAATCTTCAGGGGTAATGACAGTCCGCTGCGCGCCGCTCCCAGCAGTGTGGAGATGCCCTTTTCCGGAGTGAGTCTTCCGACGAATAAAGCATATTCTCCCAGTCCGTCTCCGCATCCGGGGTCGCGAGTTGCATTGGGTTTCACTACCAGCTTGTGCTCCGGAATGTCAGTGTTTGCGATGAACAGGTCGCGGGCGAAATCTGTGAGAGCGATATAGCGATGCACTTTCTTGCTCCACGTTCCGCGAAGGCGGTGCGTTGCAAGCATGGCGGCCACGGATGCGGAGCCTGCGCGGCTGTTCCGGTAACAACCATGAGCCAGGGCGGGCCAGCCAAACGTGCGCCCCAGGCACTCGTGGCAAATGTGTCCATCGCGGTACAACTGCGCGTTCGCACAGAGCAGGCGGTAATTGTGCAGTGTCTGGACAACCGGGCAACAGAAGCAGGCAGCGGCGTCGTATACAGAAGGAGAGATTAGAGGAAAGAAGTTATGCACATGCATCAGGTCCGGAACGAAACCCTCAATGGTTTTTGCGATCCTGTCGCGCATTGTCCACGAGTAGATCAGCTGAGCCGCTGTCCTCAGTTTTTCAACCGATCCTGCGATACGGTTGTTGTCGACTTCGAAAAAATGAACTTCCGCGCCAAAGTCGCGCAGCATGGATAACTCCTGGCGTACCAGCGCATCCTCACCGCCGCCGATCTGATATTTGTTGTGAACAAGAAGAACCCTCACCGCTTTGGCCTCTCTGTTTCTGCCGGCTGAAGATTCACTCCTTCGACCATGAGCAATTTTGCAATCACACGTTCACCGGTTCTGCAGCCGGTTTTCCGGATGCGACTTCTTTCAGCATTGCGCCGGATCGCATTGCTCCCTCATGCAGACGCTTCGTAATGAGCGATATCTCCGACCTTGCGGTGGAAGACTCTTGAAGGCAGAATGCAACTTTCTCCTGAAGAACGGCGGCGTCGATCTTTCCAACTTCGAGGGTATATGAGGATAGCCCCATATCTTTCAATGCGCCCTGCGTCTTAATGCCAAAATACGGAATGGCGATGACGGGCGTGCCGCCGCACAGTGACAGGATGACAGCATGGAAGCGTGTGGCCACGACCAGCTCTGAATTTCCATAGAGCGTGCAGAGCTGCTGAGGGCTGAGATCGAGCTCGCACATCACCACATTCACAGCCACTTCAGGGCGGAGCGCCCCATATACCGCGCGAGTGGTGATTCTGTCGTCTTCGTCCTCGATGGGCCCCAGAGTGTGAGCCACGAGTACAACGGTCATCTTTTTTTCCGCTACGATCCATTCGATCAGTTTGCCGAAGGAGCGGAGATATGTTTGTTCCGCCTCGGCTGAAAAGCCCGCAGGAACGAGGCTCCGCAATGACAATGCGACATATTCGCCGGGGCGCAGACCAGCGAGAGGAATCTGATCGAGTGCCGCATTCTCCCGGGAGGTAATTCCGAATGCTGCGTCGGGAATCACCTTGAGCCTCGCGTCTTCGGCTCCGATTTTTCTGAGCGCTTCGGCTGAAAAACTCTCGCGGCACCAGGTTCCCTCGGAGTGATTCACCAGGCTGCGCATCCAGGCGCGGCTCAACGGCGAGGGAAACGGTCCAAAAGACTGACTGAACAGTACGTAAGGGACGCCCAGCCGTTTCGCCAGCATCATGGGATAGGAGAAGGCGAAGAGGTGGTAGAGCATATTGAAAGTGGAAGTTGGCCGAAAACCGAAGTAAAGGCCGCCGTTGGAAACAACCATCTTTGCGGTCCGGACGGCATTGTCCAGAGGGGTGTCTGGAATGAAGCCTGGGAGCAGCAGTTTGAAAGCGCATCGGAGCGATCGAAACAAAGCAGCGGCCTTGCCGATCGAGCGCGAGAGGGCAGGAAAGTAGCACGGTACCAGATCGACCTGGGGATGCGCATGAAGCACATGACGGAAGCCGTGATTCATCTCGTCGGTATTTGCATGAGTCACATACGAAGACACTTGGAAGCTCTCCGCAAGCCGATTCGCCTTGAACATATTCAATGTCCCTATAGTGATCGCCGCGTCGCCCTTGTTAGAATCGTCCCAGCAGTTTACGAGAAGAACTGGTTCTCCCTGAACATTTCTCATCCTTCACGAACTCCTTATTGATGTTTCAATCGCATCACTCAGACGGCTGCGAAGCGCCATGTTTTATCCGACGGCTTCTCCTGCGGTTGCAGATTAGTGCTGAGACGTGGTCTTTCCGGCAAGCACTCGCTCGTAGGATGCTTCGACGTCTTCGATTCTGCGATGCCAGCTGAGGGTCTTCGCCTTGTTCAGACTGGCTCGTGAAAAACGAACCCGGTCCGCCAAAGGCAGCCTCGCGAATCGATCGATGGACTGCGCCAGCATACGCGCAGTCTGCGAGGGGGTCGTCACCGGGACGCGATAGCCCATCTCTTCGGAGACAAAGGCTGCTGCGCCGTGGTGATCGAGACAGATGATTGCCAGTCCGGAGCCGGCCGCCTCGAGGATCTGCGTTCCCATCGAATCTCGTAAGCTCGTGAACAGGAGACAGTCACTCTCCGCGTAATACCTCTTCATCTCATCCCATCCAACTTTCCCCAGCCACCTCACTCGCCTCTCCAGACCACGCTCACGGATCAATTCGTCCGGATGAATGGACGCGGACGCTGCTCCCAGAATGACGAGACGCACATCTTCGGTGACCTGTGCCATCGCGTCGAGCGCGAGTACAAGCGCCTTCCGCGGTACCAATGCGCCTGTCCACAGGAGTTTCACAGGAGATCCGCATTGTTTTTCCACCCTTGGCTTCGCGGCATAAAAGGTATCCGGAAGCCCTGAGTCGAACTGGAACTCGATGCGACGGCATCCACATTTCCTGGCAACCACCACCGTATCGGGATTGGCCGCAATGACAACGCTCATTCGCTGGAGCAAAAAACGGTGCAGAGGTGACCAGGGAAGAAGCCGTGTCTGAATCGTCCGCAGCCGCTCCTTCCATTTGGCGTCGCCGAAGAGCGAAAGCATCGACGCCGGAGCGGTTTGTCCACCACCAACCGGCCCGAATACAACGGGAACTCTAGTAAGGCAAAGCAACGAAAGCATGTGAATGCTTGCGTAGGTAACATGATGGATAAGATCGATCCTGGTGTTCCGTAGAAGTTTGCGCATGCACAAAAATGCGCATATCTGCCAGGCAAGATAATAAAATCCTCTGTCCCGGTGCCGGAACATCCGGGCGAAGGGGACTTCCACATAGAAAAAATGAACATCCGGCTGCGGATGCTCCTGAAGCCAGACTTCGATTCGCTCCCGGTTCACAGCCCGGGTAAGTACACATACGGTATGCCCCGCTTTCGCCAAGTGTACCGACCAGTTCCAGCCATTTCCCGATTCCGTGCCGTAGTTCGGCAGACAGGCGAACGCTGAAATCAGCAACTTCATAGGGAACGATCAGATCCTTTCAGGAAGGATGTTGAGTACGTGCACGGGGGATGGGCGGAGACAAGGCACTGTCAGACTATTCAGGACTTGTCTTCGCCTCCACCGCTTCTGAACCGCCGGCGGGCGGCTCACAACACCATGTTCTGATTCGCTGCGAGCAGGTTGTGCCGCATCCGGCGCACGCGCATGATGAGCGCCACAGCGAGGATTCCCTGGAAGATCACCTGAATGCCAATCAATCCCAGCATCACCCCTATGAGTCCGAGGTGCTTCGCAAATGGCCCCGCGAAGGCAAGGGCAAAAACTGTCATGGCCAGATATGACCAGAACACG
>Ga0207021_1048_pt1 | contig 32114 bp, 29 predicted proteins | sample Alteio_BWMinCont_49_FD_153496 | JGI IMG/M metagenome (GOLD analysis project Ga0207021, IMG submission 153496) | Enriched cells from forest soil in Barre Woods Harvard Forest LTER site, Petersham, Massachusetts, United States -... | ecosystem: Environmental > Terrestrial > Soil > Temperate forest >... | reverse complement strand
TCGGCTTCAATATTTCGCCCGCAGCGCACTCGATCCGCTCTGCCAGCACTTGAAGGTCAACCCGCGATCCATCCATTAGCCGAACTTCCGCAGAAGTGGCCGGCAGAGAACTTTTTTGTTGACGTTTGAGATTCTCTTTCGGCGAGAGATGGCGGGAAGAGCCTTTGTTTCCAAGGGCGGCTTTTCAAGGAGTGTGGTTCAAGGCAGCAAAAGTGGCGTGTAGTGAAGACCTACCCTCTTGCCCGGAAGGAGAAGGTCCGTAAGATGAGCGGCATGTATGTGCGCCGCTGTTATCGACAGAAGAACGGAAAGCGGCATGCATATTGGGCTCTGGTGGAGTCGTATCGAACAGCGCGTGGTCCGCGGCAGCGCGTCGTAGCTTATCTGGGGGAACTCGATGAACAGGGTCGAGTCGGTGTGCAGCAGACAGTACAGCCGACCTCCACCTCGCAGGCACATCTATTCCAGCAGCCGACCAGTCCGGAGTGGGTAGAAGTAGACATGCGCGGCGTGCGCGTGGAACGCAGCCGTCAGTTAGGAGGCTGTTGGCTGGGATGGATGCTTCTGCGTCAGTTAGGCCTTCCTCCGCTGCTGGATCAGCTCTTGCCACAAGGGCGCGAAGAGATTGGCTGGAGTGTGATGGCCCAGATCTTAGTGCTGGGACGTCTGGTGGATAGCTCCAGTGAGTTACGACTGGCTGAGCACACGTACGAAGCCAGTGCCTTGACGGAGTTATTGGGAGTGCCGGCAGAAAAGGTAAACGACGATCGGCTCTATCGGACCTTGGACCGTTTATTGCCGCATAAGACGACCTTGGAGAAACACCTGCAGCAGCGCTTGGGCGAGCTGTTTGCGCTGGACTATGACTTGCTGCTGTACGACGTTACGAGTCCTTATTTCGAGGGCGAAGCCGCGGCCAACCCGCAGGCGCAACGCGGCTACTCGCGCGATCATCGCCCCGACTGCAAACAGGTCAACATTGCTATGGTGGTGAGCCGGGATGGGCTGCCTTTGGGCTATGAAGTGTTCGCCGGCAACCGCAGTGACGTGACCACGGTAGAAGAGATCGTCGCGGCGATGGAGAACAAGTACGGTCAGGCGAACCGCATCTGGGTGATGGATCGCGGCATGGTTTCGGCAGACAACGTGGAGTTTCTGCAGAAGGGTGGGCGGCGCTACATCCTGGGCACGCCCAAGAGCATGCTGCGCAAATTCGAACAGCAGTTGCTGGATGAGAGCTGGAAGGAAGTCTACGCAGGGTTGGAAGTGAAGTTGTGTCCAGCCCCAGAGGGGGAGGAGGTCTTCATTCTCTGCCGCAGTGCCCAGCGGCGCTTGAAGGAGCAAGCCATCCATGCTCGCTTCGAGCAGCGCATTGAACAAAAGCTGGAACAGATGGCCACCAGTTGCCGTCAGCGCAAGCAGGATCCACTGCTGCTGGCCCAACGATTAGGCAAGCTCCTGGGACGGAATAGTCGCGCTTCAGGCTTATTTCGCGTTCACATCAAAACCGACGCACGCGGCGGAGCCCACCTGGAGTGGAGCAAGCGAGAGGATTGGCGCGATTGGGCCAGGCTAAGCGAGGGCTGTTATTTGCTGCGCAGCAACGTCACCGCTTGGAACGGCGAAGAGCTCTGGCGTGCTTACATGCAACTCACCCAGGCTGAAGCTGCGTTTCGCGTCCACAAAAGCGATCTGGTGCTGCGCCCTGTCTGGCACCATCTCGAGCACCGCGTGCAGGCTCATATTCTGATTTGCTTTCTCACCTATGTGCTCTGCAAAACACTCGGCCAGTGGTGCCATGGTGCAGGACTCGGAGACGAACCGCGCAAGATCTTCACCGAGCTGGAGCAGATCGCATTAGTGGATGTGGTTTTGCCCACGCGCACTGGCATCGCGATTCGCAAGCGCTGCGTAAGCCGACCGACAGAACACCAGGCCATCCTGATTCAGCGACTGGGGCTGGAACTTCCTACCTCCATCGAATTTGCGGATTTGTAGTGAAGACTTCACTACCTCCGCGCTGCAAACAAAGCACTTACCGCTTCAACTGCGGAAGTGCGGTTAGTTCATCGGCCGAACGTCTACTACCGTCACAAATGGACCGCCGCTATTCGCCGAGACTGCCGCGACTCCAATGATCGAGCGATATCTCAGCATTCCTAAACCTCCAAATTCGACGACTTTGGCCGTTGTCGAACACAAAATGCCCACAAGTGGACAGCAATAGCAATTTCTCTCAGCCTATGGTCCGCGAGTTTGTTTCTTTTCAATCGTTTGTTTCTTGAACAACGGAACGAAAATTGCCAGTATATCGTCCGGAACTCGATTGGAGCGTCAAAATGATCAGCTGGTTGCAGGATCTTCGTTACTCAATGCGGCAGTTGCGCAAGTCTCCCGGGTTTACCATCACCGCAGTTCTGACTCTGGCCATGGCGATCGGAGCCAACGCCGTAGTTTTCAGCGTGATGAACGGGCTCATCCTGCGCCCGCTGAATGTGCCTGAGGCGAAGAGTCTCTATGGAATCGAGCGCGCCGGAGATCAAAATCTGGGGCAGTCCTATCCGGACTATCTCGATGTGCGCGATCGTAACACCAGTTTCGATGGGGTCGCGGGCTACAGCATCGATCAGGTCGCGATGGACAATGGCGAAAAACCATCCCTGGTCTGGGGTATGGAGGCGACCGGGAACTACTTTGATGTATTGCGGATTCAGCCCTATCTAGGACGTTTCTTCCACGCCTCTGATGAGCACGGTCCGAACAGCGCTCCTTATATAGTGCTCAGTTACGCGTATTGGCACAGCCATTTTCACGACGATCGTAGCGTACTGGGCCATAAGGTTCAGCTCAACAAGCATCCATTTACCATCATCGGCGTAGCACCACCTGGATTTCGCGGGACTTTGGTGTTTTTCTCCTCCGAGTTTTTTGTGCCGATCGTGAACCAGGAGCAGACGGAAGGCTGGAATGGCTTGAACGATCGCACTAACCGTTCGGTTCTCGCAACACTAGGACACTTGAAGCCGGGAGTGACTCCGGCGCAGGCAGTTGCTGATCTGAACTCGATCGGCTCGTATCTGGCAAAGACTTACCCCAGGGACGAACACCGAACGAGTTTCTCGTTGGTGAGCCCAAGTCTTCTGGGTGACCAGTTCGGCCGTCCGTTTCAGGCATTCCTGGCCGGATTGATGCTGCTGGCAGGATTGATTCTGCTCGCCGCGTGTGCCAACCTGGGCAGCCTGTTTGCCGCTCGGGCCGCTGACCGTTCCCGTGAGGTTGCACTGCGGCTCGCCCTCGGTTCCAGCCGCAGACGCATTTTGCGCGGGCTGTTCACTGAAGCCGTACTGATTTCGCTTGCCGGAGGCCTAACCGGATTGTGGGCCAGCGTTTTTCTCCTGCGCAAGCTAAGCGAGTGGCAGCCGTTCGGAAATTTCCCCATGCACACGCCCGTGAACCCGGACGCCACTGTTTCTGGAGTCGCCTTATTACTCAGCCTCGTCAGTGGATTCCTCTTTGGCGCAGTCCCCGTGAACCAAGTACTCGGCACTAATCCCTATGAGGTGGTCAAGGCGGGATCGACCGCGAGAATAGGGCGGCGGATTACTGGCCGGGACATGTTGCTTGTAGTGCAAATTGCAATCTGCGCTGTTCTGGTCACTTCTTCGATGGTTGCCGTGCGCGGGCTTCAACGAGCGCGGCACAGCAATTTTGGTTTTGAACCGCAGAGGACCATCTTGGTCAGTGCCGATCTGCACATGGCCGGCTACACCGGCGATCGATTGCCTCCGATCCAAAAGCGCCTGCTTGATTCCGTCGCCGCGATGCCGGGGGTGGCCTCTGTCGGACTAACAGATGCGCTGCTCTTGAATGACGCGAACGGCTCGGATGTCTATACGGATAGAACGACCGATCTGCGGCCTTCAAATGCCGCCAGCAATGCCTACGTGTACCACATCTCTCCCGATTACCTTTACGCCGAGGGCACCTCCTTGCTGTCCGGCCGCCCTTTCACCTGGCACGACGACCAGAACTCGCCACATGTTGCCATAGTGAATGAGGTGTTTGCGCGTAAGATCTTCGGCTCGGTAGAAAATGCCACTGGCGGTTACTACAAGATGCCGGATGGAATCCGCATCCAGGTCGTGGGTGTTGCCGAAGACGGTAAGTACGGGTCGCTGACCGAAGATCCACACGCAGCGGTATTTCTCCCCATCCTGCAGTGGCCATCGAATTCGAACTGGCTGGTAGTGCGTCCGAAGGGTGATCCCCAGCAACTGGGAGAGGTCATCAGGCGCACACTGCAGCAGTTGGATCCAGTGCTGCCGGTTCAGATTGAAAAGCGGTACGACGAAGTGGCGACGGTTCTTTTCCCCTCCCAGATGGCGAGCCTGGCGCTGGGGGTGATGGGCATAATGGGCGCAATGCTGGCGGTAACCGGCATCTTCGGCATGGCTGCGTACTCGGTGACCAAGCGTCTGCGGGAGTTGGGAATTCGCGTAGCCCTCGGCGCACAGCGGAAGGAAATATTGAGGGTGGCGCTGGGACGGGCCTTCCAATTACTGGCTTTCGGCTCCTCAGCAGGGCTGCTCCTCGGAATCCTGGCCAGCCGGGTGCTTGCCTCGATCGTGTACCAGGCCACCCCTCGCGATCCGATCGTGCTGGTCGGAGCCGTATTGGCAATGTCATTAGTGGGGTTGCTGGCTGCATCGGTTCCAGCCCATCGCGCGCTATCGGTTGACCCTATGATATTGCTGCGCGAGGAGTAATCGCGACTGTGCACACTCTCACTCATTGACGATTGACAGCAATTCACAGCCCATGTAGTCGGCAAGCTGGAAGTACTCACATCGTTTGGAAGCGTACGGTAGCACTTGCAGTCTGCACTGGTTGGGCAGCGTGGCTGTCAAGAGGTGCCCAATCAACGTCGCCAGCCGTCAAATGAACGAGTGGGCAACTCGGACATTACCCGCTCCAGCAATTCCATCTTTTGAGCCGTCGTGCCTGAAAAACTTTACAGGCACAAGAGGATAGCGTCCGGGTAGCCATCATCTAGGCGCAGTCCAGTCAGCCGCGTGACTTTGCACCAAATCAGTGCTCGATGACAGGTTTGCCAGGTTGAAATTCTGGATCGCCCGACTGCCATAGGACAAAGCTGAATTGATCGGCCAGGAGACGCTCGCGCTGCGGCCGACTTGAACCAAGACCGTGTCCCTCGTCGAAATCCACTCGCAGCAGGATCGGCCGCCCACTAGTGCTGGCGGCTTGCAGACGCGCGGCCATCTTGGCCACCACCCATGATGGAACGCGCGGATCGTTGGCCCCCGTGATGGCCAGCACCGCTGGGTACCGAGTCCCGTCAATTACATGGTGATAAGGACTGACGGAGTGAAGGAACTTGAATCCCTGGGCATCGGTGACGTCGCCAAACTCGGGGATATTAGCCGCACCACCTTGCGTGCCCTGAAACCGCAGCAAGTCGGTCATGCCAACATTATCAATAGCGGCAACGAATAGCTCTGGATGCTGCACAATGGCACCGCCGACTGCGATGCCACCCGCGCTGGTGCCACGCACTGCCAGATGTGCGGGCGACGTGTATCGCTGCTGGATAAGGTATTGTCCAGCAGCAACCATGTCGTCGATGGTGTGTTGCTTGGTTTCCTTCCGCCCTGCATTGTGCCAGGATTCGCCGAACTCTCCGCCGCCTCGCGCGTGCACGACGGCCCACACTCCCCCTCTTTCAATCCAAGCCAGAATGCGGGGCGAGAAGGATGGATCATTCGAATCTCCGTAAGCGCCGTAGCCGTCGTAAAGGGCTGGATGCGAGCCATCCAGTATTAAACCTTTTTTGCGGAGTATTGAGAGAGGAATCTTGGTTCCGTCTGCGCTCGTTGCTTCAACCTCTCGCGCTTCTAACGCGGAGAAGTCCGCCGGATATTTCTGGATGAGCGCGGTATTCGAGACCTGATTTGACGACGGATCGTATGCAAATGCTTGGCCCGAAGATGTCCATGATTCCAGACGAAAGATGATTCCCGGCAACAGGACATTGGCGTCAACCGTGGAGATCGTACCGTCATACGGCAGCGGAATCTTCTCCCATTTCAATTGCGATCCATAGAGTGAGCGTCGCAGTTCAAAGGTAACGCCCCGCTTCGATAAGAGATAGAGGCCATCCTTAGCGACGTACACGCCGACCAAAACGGCATCGCTGGTGGGAATGAGCACGGTGGCATGTGCGACGTCGGGATGGTCTAAGTCGAGCGAGATGAGTTTCCGGTTCGGTGCATCCTTGTCGACGAGCAGATATAAGGTCGATTGATGTGCGACCGCCGAACTGTCGGCCCCGGTCGAGAGCATGTCTTCCGCTGAAATGACCTTGCGCCAAGGTACGCTGGCCTTCTCGGAGTCAGCGGGGCCAACATAAATGCTGGGGTAATCCGTTGTGCCTTTGGTGTAGTACCCCAAAATATAGTTCGATCCCGGCGTAACGCTGACGCCCACGAAACCCGCCTTGGGGATAGTCAAAGACGATGAAACTCCAGGGCCAAATACCTCGGTGTCTCTCTCTGCATCTGTCCCGACAACATGCAAGTAGACGTGCTCGTTTTCATAGATGGCAGAGGGTGGAGCGTCGGGTGGTAGCTTCTGTAGGCGGGCATAATAGAACGACCCCGAATCACGGTTCCATGACGGGCCAGCATACTGGGTGCGGGTAATAGCGTCGGAAAGCATACGGCCGGTTGCAGTTTCGATGACATGGATCGTGCTGTTTTCCGAACCACCCAGCGAAACGCCTGCAATCACATAACGGCCGTCCCACGACGGCACGAAATAATCGATGGCGGCGTGTTGCGCGCCTTCCTCGAGCGATCCCGGGTCTAGCAGCTTGCGTGACTTGCCGCTAGCATCGCGCACCATCAAGGAGGCGGTATTTGCGCCAGATGCGGTTTCCAGGTAGAAAAGGCTGGTGCCGCCACGCTGCCACGAGGCCACAGTCGGAACGGCGTTATCCAATTGCTGAATACGTGCCAGCATCGCTGCGTGTCCCTTGAGGGAGTCCAACACCGATCGTGTATAGGCATTCTGCGCCTTTAGAAATTCCATCAGCTGCGGATCGCTCGTTCCTGCTTCCATCCAGCGATACGGATCGGAGACCTTGGTGCCAAAGTAATCGGTCACAACGTCTTCGGCTTTGGCTGGCGGTGGCTTCGGCGGATCCGTCGAAGACGTAATATCCTGACTCCACAACGGGGCGGAGGAACCAAATAAGAAAAGGAGAAGGGAGAGCTTCAAATAGACGTCACGAAACATAAAGACCTCCAGGAAACTAAGCTGCCATGGATGGTGATCCCAGAATCGTCCCCCGCTCTTGCGGGCCTCTACTAAGGAAGGGCAGCAGTGGCTAGAATCACGATGCGTTCGCCGAGCGCGAACCAATCATGCTCTTGCAGCACATCTCCTTGCAAACGGCGTTTTCAGTAAGTTCGCGGATCGCCGTTCATTGCGTCAGCAAGTTACCGCAAACGTGACTTCGCAGGCATGTCCAACTTGCCAGTTTGCTTCTAGCCTGAGAAGAACCCCAGGTTTCCGAGATAGTCGAATCGCGAGGTTCACAGCTTCTTTTCCGACTTGAGTTGCTGGCTAATCTGTTGCGCGAGGCTCCAGAACGCATCGTCCTTCCGCAGCTTTTGCAGAGAATCGTCTTCCGTTGGATCGGGGAAGGTTTCTCCTTTGAGCGTGTGTGCGCGGCGATCGAAGGCTAGTTGCAGATGGGTTCGCGCAGCCCTAGGATCACCCGCTTCCGCGTCAGCGCAGCTGAGATTGTAGTAATACAGCGGGTATTCGGGATCCTTTGCTATGGCAGCTTCGTTCACCTCACGTGACCCTTTGAGGTCGCCTGAAATCCCGAGGGACATCGAAAGCTCGTCAGTGACGACGCGGCGGAACTTCAGCGGGTCGTCACTCTGATTGACCATCGCCAGGGCAGCGCGATAGGCTGCGGCAGCTCCTGCGTACTGATGTTTCATATACTCGACGTTGGCGTAGGCGAAGGCATCTTTGAAGGTTGGCTTGTAGCTAGGGTCAAACGTGAGTGTCAGTAGCGTCTGTTTAGCGGTCTCCATTGTCAGTCGATAGGCTTCTTCATCGCCGGGTTGGACGTCGGCAGCGTTGAAGAGGAGATCGCCACAGAGGTCTCCAGAGGCGACAAAGGCGCGAAGCGACATGCGGGCGTCCTTCGGCGCAAGCAGCACGGCAAGGGCGATCTCCACGCCGCTTGTGGAGCGCATGGATGCGCGGTTCTGAACGGCGGCTTCGGCATGTTCAGCCTTGAGCATCCCATCACGTCATGAACTCGCATTGAGCGGGGCTTTGTCGGGTGCGGCGAACAAGAACGCCAGCAGATGCTGCTTTCCTTGCTCGGCTCGCTCGCCCCACTCGTTCCCGTTCGGCTTTGCGGACAGTTCCACTACCTGCCACGTTCCTTGTTCAAGCGTCATCCGACCTGGATGTATGGGCAAAGCAAAAGTTAGCTTGCCTGATGTAGTTTGTGCATGGGCGGATGAGATAAAGAGGCAGAAGGCAAAAGAGATACGAAGGCTAAACTCATTCATAGCACCAAGCATAATGCTACCGCGACGGGGCGGCCACAGGGCGATGGATTTGCAAGACGACTGCGCCGAGAGGCCTGATCTCTAATGCTGGGAGAACCCATCACGACGCGCTCAATCCTCCTAAAACCAAGCAGGCACTGCGCAGGATTGCTTCCGTATAGACGGTCAGAACGAAGCCGCAGGCGCCGCGGACGCTCGATTGTGGCATACTCGGACTGTATGGGCTTACAGAGTGCGCTTCATCGGCAATCGTTGTTTCTTGCTAAATAGCTGATTACAGGCGCGTTTTGATTGAATCTCCATAGGCTCACCGCATCCGCGGCAAACGCCTGCGGCTCCCTTCTCACCCCCAAATCGAAAGCGCCTCAAATACAAACTCGCGCCATTCTCATGCATCTCGCGCGGGCGCTTCCGATCTTGGCTAGCGGTGGTACGCCAAGATCAGTAGATTTCGCTTTTCGGAATGCTCAACCTTGCCAAGTTAAAGGCGAGAAACAATCCCAAGTCGTGGGCAGGCCCATTCGTAGGCGACCAGCGATCGATCACATGGTAGCGACCGGCTTTTACTCCCTCGATGATCCAATCCGATCCATCCGTGCCTGTTTGGTCGTTGACCGGGTTGGGCGCATTCCAAAACCCGCCACCTTCAACCTCGGATCGAAAGCTCTGGGCTTCCTGTGTCGTTAGTTGCCGAGAAATATTGGTCGTAAGTGTGCCGGGACTGTACCCACCCGCGCCGCTCGCAACCTTTGTGACCAAAACCCAAGAGCCGTCGGCTTGCAGATCCACTCTGACGGCTATGGGATGGTGAAAACTGCGGAGCCAAAGGAAACGATATGCTTCTGCTTCCCTATTCGCCGCGAGTACAAAAAGTGAAGGTTCTTGAAGAGCGCGTAAACGGACGGCGTAGACCTGCCGGAGATGCACCAGATGTCCGGTGACCCCGGCGAGAACTTGGAGCGGCTGGCCGCGTTTTTGCGTGGACGTGGCATCGAGCTTGGCTATAAGAAAAATATCGAGCCCGCTCTCGGCATCAGCTATGGCGGATGCATCGCGCTCCTGCCGGGGCAATCGAAGGCCGAGGAGTTCTCGACGCTGGTCCATGAGACAGCGCACGAACTGCTGCACAAGGCAGAACGCCGCACGGCAACCACCAAGACAGTGCGTGAGACAGAAGCCGAGGTAGTTGCTTTTGTGGTCGGGAAAGCTGTTGGGCTGGTGACGGGCTCCGCATCAGCCGACTACATCCAGCTCTACCATGGCAACGCTTCACTGTTGGCCGAGAGCTTGGAAATGATTCAGCAGACCGCCAGCGTGATCCTTGCCGCACCGGAACCGTCGATAGCGGACGACGTAACCACCGAGGAGCTCGAAGAAGTTGCGGCATGAGAATCGTATCCACGATCATGTAACAATCGCTACGACATAGGAAAACCGGACAGACGGGAAGCGAATGCTCCCGTCTGCCATTTTTCAGCGGCGCGGGAGAACTCTGCGGGTCCTCCCGACCCTCTTCCGGTAGTTTCACAGCAATTCTTTACAATATTCCTGCACAGTTCCTACACAGCCTAGATTGGCCATTTATAGGAAATCGAATGAGCAATCTAAAAAATCGTTCTCACCGTTCAGAGATGACAATTCATGAGTGATGATGCGCTCTGAGTGCTGAGTTCTGTGCTCTGTTCTTCGCAGAGGCCGCACTGGCAGGCGAGGTGGTGTTCCTCGGGGGCTGGTTGCGGTATTTCTCGGCGCAGAGGAGGCAGGGGCAGAGGCGGTGGTGGATGGGCTCGGCCTCGTTTTCTTTCGAGGATTTCGGCGGGTGGGACGATCTCGTCCCCGTCAGGGGGTGAGGATGACGCGGTGGGCAGGACGTGAGAGCCCGAGGTGGGGGTGGATGGATCGGAGTAAGTGGTCTCCGAGTCGTCGCCAGAGTGGTTGCGGGAGCGGGACTGTGATCGAGCTTGCGGCGCCGGTTCGAAGGGAGACTTACCGCCGAGGGCAGTGAGGCAAACCTGCATGCCGTAGGTCACGGAGTTGGCGGTGGGTCGATCGATCTACGTCGGGAGCTGGGTCCTGACCTGGCTGCGGAGGCCTGAGCCGCGGCGCGCTCGATGTGCATGTGGTCGTGGTGATAGCAGAATCTGTTGCCTCTACGGGCGATTCCGGCGCATCGGTGGCCCGAGGTCTTGATATGTCGGCAGAACGGCAGCATAGGTATACCCCTCCCCCTCGGGGACCTATGTATCAGATTTCGTGCTATTTAACTAATAGGTTGCAATATGTATTCCGGAATCAGTGAGTTACAGGCATATAACTGAGAAGAAGCGAGTTAGCGTAGAGCGGCCAGGGAGCAAACAGCCAGCCCCGACAAACAGCAAAAGGCGCGGCTGGTGGGCCACGCCTTCAGTAAATCCGTACTATCTTAAGTTTATGAGGATGGGGGTAATATTCGGCCAGGATTCTCGCGGCGCTAACTAGCGTGTTTTGTGTTGATTGGAAGCCACGTTACGTTGGGAAGGGGTTGACAGAAAGCAGGGGATCAGGAAACAGGGTATATCATTTCCCACGTTTACGACCACAGCCCACATCTGGCGATAAAGCCGCCAGATATGGGGCACCCAGGTCTTCAGGCCACCGGTCACTCGGCTGTATTGCTCAAATTTGGATAGTAAGCAAAGCGGACGACCCGGTTCTTGGCATGGCACTCTTCGGTGTCTTCGAGACAGGCTGGATACCGCATCCCCCAAGGCACAGCCAGCAGGATCCGACCCGCCGCAATGCCCTTGCGGATCAGAAGTTCCCTGACCCACCAGGCTCGTTGTCCCGAGAGGTTCAGATTGTAAGCCTCGGTGCCCGTCGCGGAGGCGTAACCTTCGATGAAAAAGCGATCATCTGGATGGGCCTTCAACCATTGGACATCGGCATTCAGCGTACTCTCGTCCAAAGCATGGTCAAAGCGATCATGGGCAAAGGTGATTTCGTGCATGTTTTCGTTGAAGGCTTGCTCCTCCGGACCGTAGAGAACCACTCTTGGTTTTGCCCAGTAAGCAACCCAATAGGCAGCATCGGCGGATGCTCCTGAAGGACCTTTTGCAAATAGCGAGATACTGGTCACAAGGAGCATTGTGACCGCAACGAGAACAAGCCGGCCTTTCATTGAGTAGCCTCCGTTCAGTTGTGATTGCCGCATTGGCGGGTGTTCCACGCAAGCTTTTGCTTGCGTGGCGCGGGTTTGAGCTAAGCTTGCGTGCCCTGGGGTCTCGATCGCTTTCAGCAATCCAGACAGACGCACTCTATCACATTCGGCTTTTATCATCGCCGGTCGTTGCATGAATCGGAAGCTCGTGACGAAGGTCACTGCGTCCCACCCTTCGCTTAACCACCCCGGAACGCGCTAAGGATGGGGCTCCCAAGTTTCAGGCAGAACATTTCTGGCAGAAGCGATACTACGAGCTCGATGTGGCTGGGTGGCCCCACATCTAAATCGCGGGGCGGCACAGCCCACATCCGGCGATAAAAACCGCCAGATATGGGGCGCCCAATCTTCAGGCTTGTGCGAGGCCTAAATTCGCGACTAGCTGTTCCAGTTCTTGTGATTGAGCTGGTAGTCGTGGAGCCGGTTGAGATCGTCGTTCAACACATCTCGATCGCGAGGCGAAAGTCGCTGGTCGTCAGACGATTTTTTGATCGAATCAATGACGTCGTTCAGAAGGCCGTTGTCGAAACGGCCTTGATCGAGGTCGGCCTGCATTTTGGTGAGCTCCTCCCTGGTCCTGTCAAGACGCGTGTTTTCTTTTTCGCTCGCGCCTCGAGCACTCCAGATATGGTCAAGATCTGATCTGACCTGAGCGAATACCTGGCCCCGCCACTGGTCGCCCTGGTAGCGTGCATCTCGATCGTGGTACCAGTCCTGCGCGGAAGCAATCGATGTTGCGAATGCCAGAGTCAAAACTGCTGTCATTAGGTGCTTCATGTCTACCCCTTGGTCCATTATCCGGAGACGTCGTCGATGCGATGAGATGAGATCGGTTTCCCTGGCTCCCTAGTACGTCAATCAATCGGATGCTTCCCTGCGTTGCATGGATGCCGGCCACGCAATCAGCAATGAGAAGGAAACGGGAGCGAGCGGCAGGGCGTGCGGGAACAGCCAGTGGTTTATCGACCTGTTACAGCGGCTGGGCCATGAAGTATGGATCGGAGATGCGACGCAGATCCGGGCCAGCTTTGTGCGCCGGCAGCCCGGCGGTGGCGCTGGTCGGCGAATGCGGCCCTCAGCGACAGGTCTTCGTCGCTGGGGTGAAGACAAGCCAGATCGATGAGTTGATTGGGCGCTCTCGCATCCAGCGACAGGCTGGGTGTCCGCATAGAAGCATCATGGGCCGCAACAGGCCGTGTCAATGGTTGGTGGAGCGATCCACCGCGTGTTGATGCAAATGAATTTACCAGAGCTCTCTGGTCCTCAACCTCTCTGGCAAAACAAGGGGCTCTCACGCACCGGCAAGGTGAGGTATGTCTTGACAGCGCCTTCGTCCTTATCGAGGGCCACCGTGACCTGCAGAGTTTCCCTGCAAGGGACGTTGCATGATCAATAGGCGCAACCATTCTCCAAATTTGTTGCCTGCTTCAGGGAGTAAACCGACCTGCTGAAACCCGAGCGACTTGTGGAGAGCGACAGAAGGGACGTTTACTCCACAAATGCAGGCAACCATCGAGTGACAGCCTTTCGCCTCACATTCCCAGATCAGTTCCGTCAGGAGCATCTTTCCGACTCCGTGGCCGATGCAATCGGGGCGCACGTAAATTGAGTCCTCGACGGTGAAACGATAGCCTTCGCGGGGGCGGAATTGCGAAGCGTAACAGAAGCCCACGATATAGCCTTCGAGCTCTGCCACCAGGTAGGGCAAACCATGATCCAGAACGGCCCGCCGCCTTCGCAACATCTCGGATTGATCAGGGGCTACGATCTCGAATGTCGCCGTGCTTGTTTCGACGAACTGGGCATAGATGGCAGTAACGTCAGCCATATCTGCTGGAGTTGAGGCTCGAACCAGGCACTTCGGCTCATGAGGATCAGGGTCCAGCAGGGCGGTTGTGCCACTTTCAGCTGTGTTGGGGCCGCGGTTCGAAACGGGCTCCCAGCGGATTGAATCACTTGTTCCCACTCTGACTAAGCTGGACCAAGACCTCAGTTCTCTTTAGTAGATTCCCAAACATATAAAGAAACGGTAAGATTTTCGACTGTATTCCATTGCGAGAGAGGGTTGCTTCGCCTGCGGCTCGTCGCGACAAAGGACGTTTCGCCTTCGGCCCCTCCAGTTTCGATCACGGCACCACCTGCTCCATTTCCCCCAGAAATAACTCCCCGCCGTGACTTCCTGGCGTACTTCTCAAAGCCCGACTGGGTTGCGAATGTCTGCTGTCGCACGCGCCCTCCCCTTCCAACTTCAACCTTATTCACACAGGCTGTGGACGCGGAAGTTCTTCAGAGGTTCCCTAGAATCAGCGAATGAAACGGCGGAAAGGACTGAGTGCGTGGCTAGTTACTTGGGAATGGTTAGGGGATCATGCGGAACACAGAAGAAGATAGTGGAGATCCTTAGCCCGCGCACGGCTCCTCAGCGCGTACGGGAGATTGTTGAGCTGCTGTATGACAGAGAATCATCCCTCACGGAGACAGTGGCTTGGCGCTTACTTAAGCAGGCGCAGACTCACCCGGCTGAGTTTCTAATCATTGAAGGTATGAGATGTACCGGCCAAATCATTTGTGGTCATAATCCTTGGCTATTCGCACGATTGGTCGACAACCTCATCATAAACACTAACGCAGATGGCAACGAGACAGCATCGTGGACCGACCGGTACTCGGTGGATGAGATTGCGGAAAAAGTTCGCCGCATGCAGGGGAGTGATCGGCGCTAGGACGGCAGCGATCATCTCCAGCCGTATTCATTAGATAGGGCAATATGAGGCGATTTGCTCGAACATGATACATTGAGCGCAATTCAACCTGAGACAGGCACAACCTGCTAACGGTTCGTGGTCTCCCACCCTTCGCTACGCGAAGGATGGGGCACCCGGGATGATTGGCTGGTCCTAGACGCCAATGACGGCGCAGAGTTCCTTGACGGCCTCGGCGCTCTTCTTCAGGGCGGCGTCTTCTTCGAGAGTGAGCTTGATCTCGATGATCTGCTCGAGTCCGCGGGAGCCGAGCTTGCAGGGAACTCCAATGTAGTAGCCGGTGATGCCATACTCGCCTTCGAGATAAGCGGCGCAAGGCACGATCTTCTTCTTGTCTTTCAGGATGGCTTCGACCATCTCGACCGCTGCGGCCGATGGCGCGTAGTAGGCGCTGCCGGTCTTGAGGTGCTTGACGATCTCGGCGCCGCCGTCGCGGGTGCGCTGTACGATGGCTTCGAGGCGCGACTTCTCGATGAGCTCGGTGATGGGGATGCCGGCAACGGTGGAGTAGCGCGGGAGGGGGACCATGGTGTCTCCGTGGCCGCCGAGGACGAAGGCGGTGACGTTTTCGACGGAGACGTTGAGCTCCTCGGCGATGAAGGTGCGGAAGCGGGCCGAGTCGAGGATGCCGGCCATGCCGATGACGCGCTCGCGGTTGAACTTCGACTGTCGGTAGGCGGCCTGGGCCATCGCGTCGAGCGGGTTCGACACGATGATGAGGATGGTGTCAGGCGAGTTGGCGGTGACTTTGCCGACGACGTCGGACATGATCTTGTAGTTGGTCTGCAGGAGGTCGTCGCGGCTCATGCCAGGCTTGCGCGGGATGCCAGCGGTGATGACGACGATGTCGGAGTTGGCGGTGTCGGCATAGTCGTTGGTGCCGATGATGTGCGAGTCGCGCTTCTCAATGGGCATGGCCTCGAGCAGGTCGAGTCCTTTGCCCTGGGGGATGCCTTCGACGACATCGATGAGGACGACGTCGGCGAGCTCCTTGGCGGCGATCCAGTGGGCGGCGGTGGCTCCTACGTTGCCGGCTCCGACGATGGTGACTTTTTTGCGCATTGGTGCTCCTTGTTTTCTTATGAATCTATCGCGCTCTATGAAGCAAAAAGCAGATCCTTCGCCTTCCCCTTCGCTACGCTCAGGGTTTGCTCAGGATGACAACTCGTAAAATCATGACCCTGCTTATTACATGTTTTCGATCATGCGGGTGGCGAACTCGCTGGTCTTGACCTTGGTTGCGCCCTGCATCTGGCGCTCGAAATCATAGGTGACGAATTTCTGCTGGATGGTCTTCTCCATAGATGATTCGATGAGCTTCGATGCTTCTTTCCAGCCGAGGAATTCGAAGAGCATGACGCCGGAGAGGATGATCGATCCGGGATTGATGACGTCTTTGTCGGCGTACTTGGGCGCAGTGCCGTGCGTGGCTTCGAAGACAGCGTATCCGTCGCCGATGTTGGCGCCCGGCGCGATGCCGAGGCCTCCGACCTGCGCTGCGCAGGCGTCGGAGATGTAGTCGCCATTGAGGTTGGGGCAGGCGAGGATCGAGTACTCCTCGGGGCGGATGATGACCTGCTGGAAGATGGAGTCGGCGATGCGGTCGTTGATGAGGACCTTCTTCTCCCACTGTCCGTTGCCGTGCGATTTGCCTATGGAGTCGAGGACCTGGCGGACTTCGGCGTAGAGCTCCTTGCGGAAGTCGTCATTGCCGAATTCAAGACCCGGCTCGATGAGCGCGGCGTTCTCTTCGACGGTGAGCTTGGGGTTGGCTTCGACGTTGCCGAGGATCCAGCTTTCGCGCTCGGTGACGACGTGGTCGCGGAATTCTTCGACGGCGACCTCGTATCCCCACTCGCGGAAGGCGCCCTCTGTAAACTTCTGAATGTTGCCCTTGTGCACGAGGGTCACGGACTTGCGGCCGTATTCGAGCGCGTACTCAATGGCGCGGCGCACGAGGCGCTTGGTTCCGGTGATGGAGATGGGCTTGATGCCGACGCCGGAATCAGTGCGGACCTTTTTCTTGCCGCCCTTGAGCATGTCGTCGTTCAGAAACTTGATGAGCTTTTCGGCTTCGGGGGTTCCCTGGCGGAACTCGATGCCAGCGTAGACGTCTTCGGTATTCTCGCGAAAGATGACGACGTCGAGCTTCTCGGGATGCTTCACCGGGCTGGGCACTCCGGCGTAGTACTTGACGGGACGGACGCAGGAGTAGAGGTCGAGGATCTGGCGCAGGGCGACGTTAAGCGAGCGGATGCCTCCGCCGACGGGCGTGGTGAGCGGGCCTTTGATGGAGACGCGGAGATCGCGGGCGGCGCTGACGCTGTCATCGGGAAGCCAGGTTTTGAATTGGCGGAAGGCCTTTTCGCCGGCGTAGATTTCGAACCACTTTACGGAACGCTTGCCGCCGTAAGCCTTTTCGACAGCTGCGTCGAAGACTCGCTGGGAAGCGCGCCAGATGTCGCGTCCGGTGCCGTCGCCTTCGATGAAGGGGATGATGGGATGGTCGGGAATGGCGAACTTTCCGTCTGCATACTGGATCGGCTCGCCGCCTGTGGGCAGCGAAAGTCCGTTATAGCTCGTCTGCATGTATAGGATGTCCTTCGATGAATGCGGAATTAGAGCAACATCCCAACTTATCATGGACTCGCCGTCCAGGCACACGGCGATTCGCGCCCAATTTCCTCGCAAGACCTGCAGCTTATGATAAGGGTATGTTCTCTCGTCTGAGTGATCGCGTCGTGACGTTGTTGGCTTTGGTGTTAGGGGCGTGGTGCTCTATGGGATTTGCGCAAACACAGCAGCCGGTGCGAGTAGTGATTGTCGGGCTTGAGCACGGGCACGTGGCCGGGTTTCTGCCACAGTTTCCGAAGGAACATGATGTCGAACTGGTTGGAATCGTGGACGCGGATGCGGCGCTGCGTGAGAAGTACGAGCAGGAGTTCCATCTCGACCACGCGCTGTTTTTCTCGAAGCTGGACGAGGCTATCGCGATCGCACATCCACAGGCGCTCCTCGTCTACACGCCGATCGGCGAGCACCGGTGGGTGATCGAGGCCGCAGCCGCAAAAGGCCTCGACGTGATGGTCGAGAAGCCGCTCACCCTTTCACTCGATGACGCGCTGGCAATCCGGAAGGCGGCGCGCGAACACCACATTCAAGTGCTGGTGAACTACGAGACGACGTGGTACGCGAGCAATCGCGCCATATACGAGATGGTGCAGCAGGGCCGGCTGGGTGATCTGCGCAAGGTCGTCGTTCACGACGGGCATCAGGGGCCACAGGAGATTGGCGTGCAGCCGGAGTTTCTGGAATGGCTGACTGATCCAGTACAGAATGGCGCGGGTGCGCTGTACGACTTCGGCTGCTACGGAGCCGACCTGATGACCTGGCTGATGCACGGCGAGGCTCCTCTGAGCGTGACGGCGGTTGCGCAGACTGACAAACCGGAGAAGTATCCACATGTGGATGACGACGCCACCATCATCTTGCGCTATCCCCGCACGCAGGCGGTGCTGATGCCTTCATGGAACTGGACCTTCGCGCGCAAGGATACGGAAGTCTACGGCACACTGGGCTACGCGATTGCGGTGAATCCGACGCAAGTGCGGACCAGATTCAGTGAGAAGGCGCCGGAGGAGACGACGACGGCGGCGGCGTTGGCGCCTCCAGAGGATACTTCGCTCCACTATTTGGCTGCGGTGCTGCGAGGTGAGTTGAAGCCGCAGGGAGATCTGACGGCGCTAGACACGAATGTGGTCGTGATGCAGATTCTGGATGCGGCGAGGGAGTCGGCGCATACGGGCAAGACGGTGGAAGTGAAGCCGTTGCCGCAGTGAGGCGTATCCTAAAAGAGATGCGCTTATTTCGTTTATTTGTGCTCGCCGTTGTTGCCGCGACCTATTTTGTCGCTCTGGCATCCGCCCAGCAATATTCCGCTGAGAAACCGTTGGGCGCGGCGGCGCAGAAGACTCCCGCATATTTGAAGAATGCCGGGATTGATCAGCGGCTGAATTCGGCGATGCCGCTGGGCGATCATTTTCGCGATGAGGCAGGGCAGGATGTGACGCTGGGGAAATACTTCGGCTCGCGTCCAGTGGTGATGGCTCTGGTGTACTTCAAGTGCGGGATGCTGTGTCCGCAGGTGCTGCATGGATTGGCGCAGGTTCTTCCGCAGACCGGTTTCCATGCGGGGAATCAGTATGATGTCGTGGTGGCGAGTATCGATCCGACGGATACGCCCACGGATGCTGTCGAGGCGAAGCAGCATTTCGTCGGCATGCTGGGAGCGGACGCGGCGGCGCATGTTCATTTCCTGACCGGGCAGCAGCAGTCGATCACCGGCCTGGCGGAGGCGACCGGTTTTCACTATGTCCGGGTGCCGGGGCCGGATGGGAAGATGGATCAGTTCGCGCACTCCAGCGTGATTATGATTGCCACGCCGGACGGGCGGATGTCGAAGTATCTTTCCGGGATTGAGTATCAGCCGCGCGATGTGAGGCTGGCCCTGATTCAAGCAAGCGACAAAAAGATCGGCTCGTTGAGCGACATGGTGCTGCTATATTGCTGCAACTATTCTCCGAGCCAGGGACGGTATACCGTCGCGGTGCTGCGCGTGATGAGTATTGCGGCGATGGGGTCGGTAATAGCACTGGTCGGGATTCTGTATCTGCTCGGTAAAAAGCCGAAAATCGCAGCCGCCTGATGCTGCTTCGGCTCAAGGCGCGAGCCTGTCCTTCAGACTAAGGATCGGCTTTTCGAAGAAATTCCAGGAGAGGATCGCCACCGTAAAGCTCAATACCGTGGCGCATATTGCGCCGGTAACCTCCATCAGGAATACGTTATGGAACGGGAAGAGCTTGCGGAGAATGGGATGACACTGGAATACGTTGATGATGGGTCCGTGAAGCAAAGAATCCGAAGCTGATCTTGCCGAAATATCGGAGCGCGGGATTTAGAAAGAACCTCCGGTTCTATCCCAGGAGAGCCAGGCCACCAGGCCGGCAAACATAGTCGACAGGACCGTGTAGACAAAGCAGCACATGAAGCTCTCCCTTTGCGTTAACAGCCACACCACCGGGAACAGGACGATTCCCGCCGCAAGCATCTGAAAAAAGAGCCTCCGGAATCGCTCAGGCTGCTTCCATTCGAGCCAATACAGACCCAGCAGGCAGCCCGCAATGATCGGATCGAGGTGAAAGGGGGTGGAGTGATACATGATGTTGGTGGTCAACTTGAACGAAACGCCTCGATACTTCGAAATGAAGAAGAATGCGATGCGCACAGCCGGCGAAAGCGAGAACGCGACCCAGAGAATCTTCCTAAGCGCCCGGAGTGAAAACTTTCTCACCAGCATCGGCCAGATGAGATAGAAATGCTCTTGGATACACAGGGACCAGGTGATTCCCAGCAGATCCGCGAAACCCACACAGATTCTGGATGAACAACAGATAGAAAATCAGCGGACGGCTGAGCCGCAGCGGAAACTCTCTCAGATACTCCGAGGTCGCGCAAACCGCTGCACGGCGCCGATCTGCGATACGAAATGAAGCCCGAAGTAGAAGAAGAGCACGTAGGTGAAAATAAAGCGGCCAGATGCGCAGGCCGCGGCAGATATAAATGCGGGAAAAATAGCGGCTATCGTTTCGAGTCGAGACGAGGATTCGGGTAATCAGAAACCCTGACAAAACGAAAAAGAGATCAACCCCGATTTTGGCCGCGAAGCAGGCTCGACCGGAGACTCCGCGGGCGGTGGCAACGCGATTTCATTCGTCATCGATTTCCCGTTGGAGCAAGAGTGGAGGATGCTAATTCAATATTACGATGGATCGTGAGCCAGCCGGCGCAGTATGCATCCTTCGCGCCTCGCGCTGTTATCCTAGAAAGCGACCGCACCAGCGAACAGAAAATTCCAGTAACGGCCTTCAGCTAGACAGAAGGCGGATCGATCCTTTTGCCTGAGCAACCCCAAAAGCAGCCAGTAGACATCCATGACTGGAAGCCCAGCCATAATCCCTGGGCCGTGGCGCTGACGGTCACGCTGGCCACGTTCATGGAGGTGCTGGACACTTCTATCGCCAATGTGGCGCTGCCGCACATGGCGGGATCGCTGGGCGCAAGCCAGGAAGAATCGACGTGGGTGCTGACGAGCTACCTGGTGTCGAGCGCGGTCATTCTGCCGATCTCCGGATGGCTGATGGCGCGCTTTGGGCGCAAACGCTTCTACATGGCGTGCGTGACGATGTTCACGGTGTGTTCCCTGCTGTGCGGAATCGCCCCGACCCTTCCCATCTTGATTTTTGCGCGCATTTTGCAAGGCCTGGGCGGAGGCGGGCTGGCTCCAAGCGAGCAAGCAATCCTGGCCGATTCTTTCCCGGTAGCCAAGCGCGGGCAAGCCTTCGCGGTTTACGGAATGGCGGTGGTGTGCGCGCCGGCGATTGGTCCAACGCTGGGCGGATGGATCACGGACAACTTCAACTGGCACTGGATCTTCTTCATCAATCTGCCCGTAGGACTGATCTCGCTGTACCTGAGCAATAGGATGGTCGAGGACCCGCCGTATCTGAAGGCGAAGAAGGAAACGATCGGGAGGATCGACACGATGGGGTTGGGCCTGGTGGCGGTGGGTGTGGGCTGCCTGGAGTTTGTGCTCGACAAGGGGCAGGAAAAAGATTGGTTCGGAGATACGAAGATTACGGCGTTCGCAATCGTGGCCGCGTTCACGCTGGCGTTGTTTGTGTGGTGGGAGTGGCGACATCCCGATCCTATTGTGGATTTGAAGCTGTTGAAGAATCGCAATTTCGGGACGGCGGTTTTTCTGCAGTTTGTGCTGGGCATGGTGTTGTTCGGATCGACAGTCCTGATTCCGCAGTTTTTGCAGGTGCTGATGGGGTATACGGCGGAACGAGCGGGCATGGCGCTTTCTCCGGGTGCTCTGGTCCTGATCGTGATGATGCCGATTGCCGGGCGCATTGTGAACAAAATGGATCCACGCCTGCTCGTTTCCATCGGCTATTTCGTAACGGCGGCGGGACTGTACAACCTGACGCGGCTGGACCTGGATGTGAATTTTGGAACCATTGTGCTGTGGCGCTCGCTGCAGGTGATGGGGCTGTCGTTTGTGTTTATTCCGATCAGTACGTTGAATTACGTCGGCGTGCCACGAGATAAGAACAACCAGATCTCGAGCTTCTCGAACTTCGCACGAAACCTGGGCGGTTCTGTAGGCACGGCGATGCTGACGACATTCCTGCAGAGAACCCAGCAGACGCATCAGCAAACGCTGGCGGCGCATGTGATTCCGGGCAGCGTCGCGTACTCGGGCTTTATCGATGCGACGAGGACTGCGTTAATGAAGCTGGGACACAGCGCCGGGGCCGCATCGCAAATGGCGAGTGGACAGGCCTATCAGATCATGCTCCGACAGGCCTCGATGCTGAGCTACCAGAACGCCTTCTGGGTGTTGAGCGTAATTATCGCGTGCCTGATTCCGCTCCCATTCATCATGCGCAAGCCGCCGAAGTCAGAGGGCGTTCAAAAAGAGGCCATGGCGCATTAGGGCCGACCCCTTCACGCGCAATGAATTCGGCGACTTTTCATCGTCTGCCACATCTACAAATGTGATACTTATCACTGAGCTGAGTGCGATGGGTTGCGTGCCGGCAGCCGCAGGGTGAGGGTCAGGAATTGGCAAGAAGCATGGTTCCGAAGCGGCTGTTTCTTACCAAAGGCGTCGGGAAACATAAAGAACGTTTGACGTCGTTCGAATTAGCGCTTCGCGATGCTGGCATTGCAGCCCAGAACCTGGTGCGAGTCTCGTCGATCTTTCCGCCGCAGGCAAAGCTGATCACCCGCAAGGAAGGGTTGAAGTATCTGTCACCGGGAGAAGTTGTATTCGCCGTGGTTGCGGAGAACTCAACACGGGAACCTCACCGATTGGTCGCTTCGAGCATTGGCGTGGCGATTCCGACAGATCGTGACACTTACGGTTACCTGAGCGAACACCACAGCTTTGGCGAGACGGAAGAGCAGGCGGGCGAGTACGCCGAAGAGCTGGCGGCCGAGATGCTCGCCACTACGCTGGATGTGGATTTCGACCCGGATACGAGCTGGGATGAGAAGAAAGAGATTTACCGGATCTCGAACAAGATTGTGCGAACCGCCAATGTGACGCAGTCTGCGATTGGCGACAAGCGGGGGTTCTGGACAACAACGATTGCGGCGGCGATTTTGATCTTTGAGTAAACGGCGTTCGCCGAAAGTAACTTAAGCAGAGGCGCGGGCCGCAAGGGCTTCGCGCCTTTTGTCTGTCTTCTGAAAACTGATAACCGGTGATGATTGAGAGAACATTATGCCAACGAAACTGAATTATCGAGTGGGCCTGGTGCAGATGAGCTGCGGCCCTGATCCGGATGCAAACCTGGACAAGGCAGCCGACCGCGTTCGCGAGGCGGCGCGCGAAGGCGCCCAGGTAGTCTGCCTGCCGGAGTTGTTCCGCGCACAGTATTTTTGCCAGCGTGAAGATATTGCCTTGTTTGACCTGGCGGAGCCGATTCCCGGGCCCAGCACAGAACGGCTGAGCGCGGTTGCTCGCGAAGAAAAAGTGGTGGTGGTCGCTTCCCTTTTCGAGCGGCGCGCGGCTGGGCTGTATCACAATACTGCGGCGGTGTTGCATAAAGACGGGTCGCTGGCCGGCCTGTACCGGAAAATGCATATTCCGGATGATCCCCTGTATTACGAGAAGTTCTATTTCACGCCGGGCGACCTGGGATTCAAGGCGTTCGACACGGCGGTGGGGAAGATCGGCACGCTGGTGTGCTGGGATCAGTGGTATCCCGAGGGAGCGCGCCTTACGGCGCTGCAGGGTGCGAACCTGCTTTTCTATCCCACGGCGATTGGATGGCATCCGGCAGAGAAAGAAGAGTACGGAGAGGCGCAGTACGACGCGTGGCAGACGATTCAACGATCGCACGCCATCGCCAACGGGCTATACGTGGCTGCAGTGAATCGCGTGGGCATGGAGCACGGGGATGTGCGCGGCAACCGCGTGGATGGACCGGGCCTGGAGTTTTGGGGCGGGTCGTTTCTGGCCGATCCATTTGGACGAGTAATTGCGAAGGCGGCGCACGACAAGGAAGAGATTCTGGTCGGCGAGATCGATTTGCATCTGCTCGAAGACACACGGCGGAACTGGCCGTTCCTGCGCGACCGGCGCATCGATGCTTACCAGCCGATCGTTCACAGGTTTCTGGATGAACCCGTAGGCGAGAAGAAATGACAGAGCTTACTGGAACGCCCAGGGAGCATGGGCTTCGCATGCCGGCGGAGTGGGCTAAGCACGCGGCGACATGGATCGCGTGGCCTCACAATGCCGACGACTGGCCAGGAAAATTTCAGGCGATTCCGTGGGTGTATGCGGACATCGTGCGATATCTGTCGCGGGTCGAGGATGTTCAGATCCTGGTGAACGATGCGGCGGAGGAGAAACGCGCGCGGAGCGTTCTGAAGCGCACGGGCGCCAATCTGGCGCGAGTGCATTTCCGTCAGTGGCCGACGAATCGCGTGTGGACACGGGATTCGGGTCCTATCTTCGTGAAGAATCCGCAGGGCGAGACAGCAGTGACGAACTGGAGGTTCAACGCCTGGGCGAAGTACGACAACTGGCAGCTGGACGATCAGATTCCGGGACGCGCGGCGGAACTCCTGGAGCTTCCGGAGTGGAGGCCAAGGGTTGGCGAGCATCGCGTGGTGCTCGAAGGCGGATCGATCGATACGAATGGCGCGGGCGTGCTGCTGGCTACGGAGGAATGCCTGCTGAGCGAGGTGCAGCAGCGGAATCCAGGGTTGAGCCGTGCGGACCTCGAACGGGTGTTCCACGATTATCTGGGGATCGACCAGGTGATCTGGCTGAATCGGGGACTGGCCGGCGATGATACGCACGGGCATGTGGACGACATCACCCGGTTTGTGTCGGAAAACAGAATTGTAACTGTGACGGAGGCGAATCGGCAGGACGACAATTATTTGCCTCTGGCGGAGAATCTCGAGCGGTTGAAATCAGCGCGCAATCTTAAGGGTGGGACATTTGAAATTGTGGAACTTCCGATGCCGGCACCAGTGGTTTTTGAGGGACAGCGGCTTCCGGCGAGCTACGGCAACTTTTATATTGCCAACCGACTGGTTCTTGTGCCAACCTTCAACGATCCTAACGATCGCAAGGCACTGAATACGCTGGCGGAAGTTTTTCCCGATCGCGAAGTGGCGGGTGTGCATTGCGGCGACTTTATCTGGGGGCTGGGCGCGCTGCACTGCATGACGCAACAGCAACCGTTGTAGCACGGAGTGCTTCGATGCCGAGGAATGATCTGGAGTGGCTGGACGACTGGTACCAGCGGCAATGCAATGGAGAGTGGGAGCACAGGCAGGGTGTGAGCCTGAAATCGCTGGATAATCCGGGCTGGCATTTGACCATCAGGCTCGCGGGAACGTCGGCGGTGAACACGCGTCCTCAGCAGTTACGCCTGGACACGCGGAGCGGCGGATGGCTCGCGTGCTCGATTGCGGCGGAGTGCTTCGAGGGATCGGGCGATCCGCGCAAACTCGAGCAGATCATCGGGGTCTTCCGGCGCTGGGTAGAGACTGGGCGGCAGATCGACTCGTAGCGCGATGGGAACCACAGAAACAGAGTTCATGCGCGAGGCGCTGGCGGAAGCGCGCGCATCAGCCGAGGCGGGCGAGGTTCCGATTGGGGCCGTGGCTGTGATCGGCGGCGAAATCGCGGGGCGCGGGCAAAATCGCGTGTTGCGCGATGTTGATCCGACAGCGCACGCGGAGATGGTTGCGATGCGGGCTGCGGCGCACGCGATAGGTAACTATAGGCTGGTGGAATGCGAGCTGTTCGTCACGCTAGAGCCCTGCGCGATGTGCGCCGGAGCGATGATTCACGCGCGGCTGAAACGGCTGATCTACGGAGCGTGTGACCCTAAGGCTGGTGCGGCGGGGTCGGTGCTTGAAGTGGTGAACCATCCCCGGCTGAATCACCAGATGCTTGTCACAAGCGGAGTTCTGGAGGTGGAATGCGGAGAGTTGCTGCGGGAGTTCTTTCGGCAGCGGCGGACTTAGCTCCGGGTCAGCGTCTGAATGAGATCGGAATATTGCGGGTACTCGCGCAGGAGCGGGTCGCGGCGACCAGTTTCGTAATCGGCGAAGTCGAAGCCGGGGCTCACGGTGCAGCCTAAGAGAGCGACTTGGCCTCCGGGGAGCAGGTGTGAACCCTGCCATATATATTTCCGAACAATGAGTTGCGGGCGCTGGCCATGCCTGAGGTCGTTGCCGAGAATGACGGTGTGTGCGGAGCCGTCGGGTAAAAGCTGGAGCATTTCGACGGGATCTCCATAGTAGAAGTGGAAGATTTCGTCGGATGCGAGGCGATGCATTTCCGAGAATGTGCCCGGTTCGAGCAGGTAATAGATACAGGTTCCAGCATGGCGGTCCCCAGGATAGCGCACGGGGAGCGTGGCGTGCGGGATCATTTCGTCGGAGCGCCAGGTATGAATAAACCAGCCACCTTCGCAAGGGTGCGGTCCGAGGTTGAGGAGCTTCTTGATCTCGTCGGCAGTCATGATGGCATGATAGCGGAGCAGCCATTAGAATCAGGGATTAGGGATTAGGGATTAGCCATTAGTACTCCGCCTCCGATTTTGCTTCGTGAAGGCGGACATCTGCCGTCACTGGGAACTGCGGCCACGAGGCGCTGTCTAATCAGGCAGGTGTCTCGCTCTCTCAACTTTCTGGTTGGGAGAGGTCATGTTCGAAGCCAGTCTGGTTGAGTCCACGGACGCATTCGTACGCGCAATAAAAGGCTGCTAGTTCCTCCGCCGCCGCCGATGAGGGCTGAGTTGCCAGCACGACGAGCCAATTGAGCTGGAGACGACGATCAACGTCGTCTTTAAGTTGAGCGAGTAGACGAAATCCCACTCTTCGCCAACAAAACGCCCAAAAGTGGCGAGCCGATATTTCCTGTCACGACGTAACAATTTAGAATGCCGGGATGGAGTTGCTCCTCTATTCCGCGGCATGGTGCCGCGATTGCCGGGAAGCCAAGCGCTTTCTCGAAACGCACAACATTGCGTACCGAGAGATTGACATTGAGTCGACTCCGGGTGCGGCGGCCGAATTGATAAGGAATGTCGGCAAGCGCGCGATTCCTCAATTCGTGATCGACGGCGAGTGGGTGCAGCCGTACAGGCCGGGCCGAGGATTCCTGTATGAAGAGATGACCGAGCGACTAGGTGTGGCCCGGTAACTCCTATGCGCCAACAACCAGGTTAGAGCGCGTGCTCGGGCGGATTTTGCGGCTGACGCTGGAGCGAGCCTGAAAAGGGCAGGCGGCGCAGACGCTGCCGGACAGTTTCGCGCTGCCAGGAACGCGTGCGGGCATGGAGCATATCCTCGAGCCTGATACTTCCCAGGGTTCTGCCGGTTCCCGGCTCCACTACGGTGGCCTCGAACATCTGCGCGGTAGCCATTCGCTCCGCAACCGATCGAAGCGTCTCCTGTGGATAAGCGACCTGTGATGCAGTCAATTGGGCTTCGTTCAGGAGCAGCTCCGCTTCAGGAGTGCTTGCCCGCATTACCTGCGATACCGTCACTCCTTCGAGCGGATCGACAGAGTATTCGCGGCTGAGGTGATAGCCGCGCCGGCTCAATCGCTCCGTGAGAATGGACCGCCGTTGGAAGAGCACCGTAAACGTATGGGCGGAGACGGATGCCGCGAGCAGGGGCAACATCAGACCGTAGTTGTGGGTCAATTCCATAGCCAGGACCGCCGCTGTCAGTGGGCAACCGATCGCCCCGGAGAGCACGGCAACCATCCCGACCAGAGCCCAGGCTCCCGTTTCGAGCGGCGGCAATCCTGGAGTAAGCAGGGCGCCTAGTCCGCCTCCGATCATGAGCAACGGCGCGAGGATTCCCCCCGAGGTTCCAGAGCCGAGCGAGAAAGACCAGATGATGCCCTTGACGATGAGCACTCCGAGGATCAGATGCCAGGCGGTGTCACCGCTAATCAACGACGCGATGACGTCGTAACCGGTGCCAAGAGCGCGCGGGAAGATGAGCCCTCCGGCACCGATAACCAAGCCGCCGATGGCTGGCCACCACATCCAGTGAACAGGCAGGTGATTCTCGAAGAGGTCTTCGCTGGCGTAGACGGCGCGACTGAGCAAGAGGGCGAGTGCGCCCCCAAGAACTCCAACGGCCAAGGCGGCCAGAACCGCACGCGGCGAAACGTTCATTGTGATTGCAGGCATGGGAAAGAGCGGACCAGCTCCGAGAAAGAATCGGCGCAATGTTCCCGCAGTAGTCGCGGCCACAGCAACGGGAACGAGTGAGCGCGGACGCCATTCGAAGAGTAATAACTCCACGGCCAGCAGGACGGCGGCAAGTGGCGTGGAAAAGACTCCGACCATGCCCGCGGCGGCTCCGGCGACCAGCAGCGTGGAGCGCTCGGCATCGCTCAGGTGAAACATCTGCGCGAAGAGCGAACCGACCGAACCGGCAGTCATGATGATGGGGCCTTCGGCGCCGAAGGGTCCTCCTGAGCCGATGGCGACGGCTGCCGACAGGGGCTTGAAGAAGGCTACGCGGGCATCGACCTTTGCGCCATGAATCAGGATGGCCTCGATAGCTTCGGGCATGCCGTGACCACGGATCTTGTCCGAGCCGTAGCGCGCCATGAAGCCGATAAGAAGACCGCCGACGACTGGCACAAAAATCGCAAGCCAATGGAGTTGATTCGAGGCAGGCGAGATGAACTGCCAGCCAAACCGGTGAAAGTAAAAGAGGTTAGTTGCAAGGTAGATGAGGTGCAGAAGGAAATAAGCAAGAATGGCGCCAACCAGTCCCAGAAAAAGGGCCAGGGCGCTGAGGATGAGCATCCTCGGATCGGCATTGAAGTCGCGCAGGGGGAGAGCAGAACCGGATCGGTGGCGTGTCGTCATGAAGCCCTTGCGGCGCTGCGCACCGATGACCTAGTCTTTTTGGCAAGGACACGGCGCAACGCGCGGATCAGCTCAGGTCCGGCCTGGTCGAGTTCTTCGAGATGATTGGCAGCGAGCGAAATCAGAATACGCTCGCCCTGCGGCGTGACGCGTAAAAGGATGCAGCGGTGATCGGTTGGATCGGAGGCGCGCCGCAGCAATCCCTGCCCGATGGTTCGATCCACAAGTTCCACAGCGCTGTTGTGCTTGAGCAGCATACGCGCCGCCACATTGGCAATGGTGGGCTCCAGCGCATCAGGCATACCGTAGACGCACTGGAGAAGCTGATATTGCTGCGATCGAAGGCCAGTCTTCTCAGCAGCGATACTGCTGAAATGAAGAAAGCGGCGGAGCTGAAAACGGAATTCAGCAAGCTGCTGGAACTCGGCGCGGTTCAACGCTGTTCCACGTTCGCGCGCGCTTCGCGAGGGGCGATCCGATGCGGTTAGCGGCTGTTCCGTGATAGGAGCCATGTGTTCATCGTAACACGATATATCGTATTACGATGAATAAGGAATTTTCGCAGGTCTCTCTATTCTGTTTGTGAGCGTGGTCCGGCATGCGTCCCGCGATCGGCGAGGATGGCCCGGGCGTCGGCTTCGTCTTCGGAGCTTACTTGGAGTTGCAAAGGGCCAAGGCCGGGCTCGAGGATGCGGGCGTTTTCGCCGGAGAGAAATGTCTCGATGCCAGCGGATTGCAGGCGAAGGCGGGCCATTTCGGCCTCAAGTGGTTCAGTAAAGTTTGCGATGGTGATGACGTCTGACATTGGTTCCTTTCTTTGCTTGATCACAATTCTAAGATGCGCAAACGATAGAATGGTGGGTTTGAACAACTTCGGGGGATTCTGCATTGATCGCACGTTATACACGGCCGCAGATGGGCCAAATCTGGAGCGATGAAAACAAATATCGCATGTGGCTAGAAGTCGAGGCCGCTGCGAGCGAGACGCTGGCCGAGGACGGAATTGTTCCGGTAGAGGCGGCTAAGGCCATCCGGGAGCGCGGCAGGATCGACGTTGCGCGCATCAACGAGATCGAGGCCGAAGTAAGACACGATGTGATCGCCTTTACTACTGCGGTCGCGGAACACGTCGGGCCGGAGTCGCGGTGGCTACACTACGGACTGACTTCGACAGATGTCGTAGATACGGCGCAAGCGCTGCAGCTCAAGGCGGCCTCGGCGATTTTGCGGGATGACCTGCTGCAGTTGATCGAAGTGCTGAAGAAGCGTGCGCTCGAGTTCAAGCACACTCCAACGATCGGGCGGACACATGGAGTTCACGCCGAGCCGACAACATTTGGGCTGAAACTGCTGAACTGGTACGCGGAAATGCGGCGGAATCTGACGCGTATGGACGCGGCAGCGGAACAGATTCGGGTCGGCAAGCTTTCGGGCGCGGTGGGGACATTCGGACATTTGAAGCCGGAGCATGAAGAGCGCATCTGCGCGAAGCTGGGGCTTGAGCCGGCTCCTGTGGCGACGCAGGTGGTGCAGCGCGACCGGCATGCGCATTATGTTTCGACGCTGGCGATTATCACCGCGACGCTGGATAAGATTGCGACGGAGATCCGGCATCTGCAGCGGACCGAGGTGCGCGAGGCCGAGGAGTACTTTTCCGAAAAACAGAAAGGATCGTCGGCGATGCCGCACAAGCGGAATCCCATTACCTGCGAGCAGATCAGCGGGCTGGCGCGGGTGGTGCGGGCGAATGCGCAGATCGCCTATGAAAATGTCCCTCTGTGGCACGAGCGGGACATCTCGCATTCATCGGCAGAGCGCGTGATCTTACCTGATTCGACGATCCTGACGGACTATCTGCTGGCGAAAATGGCGAACCTGATCGAGAAGTTGATGGTGTATCCGCAAAGAATGCTCAAGAACCTTCTGAGTACGGGCGGGCTGATCTTCAGCGGGCAATTGCTGCTGGATATGACCGAAGCTGGAATGCTGCGCGAGGACGCGTATCGGCTGGTGCAGAAGCACGCGATGCATGCGTGGCAGAACGACCTGATCTTTCACGACCTGGTGACGCAAGACCCAGAGATATCCAGCAGATTGAGCGCGGATAAGCTGACACGGACGTTCGATTTGAATCGGCAGCTCGGCAATGTCGATGCTATCTTTGATCGTGTTTTGAAAAGGGTGTAATTGCTACGAGCAACCTCACCGCGCCGAACATGGGGATGAGTTGCAGCAACTAAGGTCAGCCTCTCCGGACAGGAGCAACCCGCATGACCACCTTTACCCCGAGCAACATTGCGGCACTGGTTATTGCCGCCAGCTTTGCCGCTGGCCTCAATGTCTATGCCACGGTGATGACGCTGGGACTATTGGCCCACGTGCATTGGGTGGTTCTGCCGCCGGGCCTCGAAATCCTCGGCGATTGGTGGGTGATCGGGGTCAGCGGAGCCATGTTCGCGCTTGAATTTGTCGCGGACAAGATTCCCGTCTTCGACATGATCTGGAATGCGCTGCACACCTTCATCCGCATCCCAGTCGCTGCCCTGATCGCCTACCAGGCGAGTGCGCAACTCTCCCTTCAGATGAAACTGATCGCTGCCGTGGCGGGCGGGGCCATCGCGATGCTCTCCCACGGATCGAAGACGGCTGTCCGCGCGGCGGTGACGGCGAGCCCTGAACCGCTCTCCAACATCGCTCTCAGCACAGGTGAGGATGTCCTCGCTGTTGGTCTCACCTGGCTCACCTCGCGGCACCCGTGGGTCGCGGCTACTATCGCGATGACCTTTATTCTCTGCGCCGTTCTCGCGGCTCGATGGATTGTGCGAACTCTGCGCAGAGGGTGGACGAGAAGCCCGGATGTCACGACGAATGCGCCGGTGCAGTGACCGATTCTGATATCGAAGTGAGAAGATTGTCTTTGCGATGGCAGTTACGGAAAGGCCAATGACCACATGCATTTTACCGTTGCGATGACCGGCGCGAGCGGAGCCATCTTTGGCCAGATGCTGCTGCAAGCACTGGAGGCCGATGCGAGGGTGGAGCGCGTCCACTTCATTCCGTCAGAGAACTCGCTGCGGGTGCTGGCTGAGGAAATGCAGCTGAGCGGCCGCTATGGGCTGATCGAGAAACTCCTGGGCGGCGTTCCGTTGAAGACACAGCAGCTCGCAGAGAGCGACATTGGAGCACCGGTTGCGAGTGGCAGCTATCCGTCAGACGGCATGATCATTCTGCCATGCAGCGTGGGCACGCTGGCGGGGATTGCGAATGGCCTTGCGGAGAATCTGATCGAGCGCGCAGCCGATGTTTGCCTGAAGGAGCGGAGGCCTCTGGTGGTATGTGTGCGTGAGACGCCCTTTAATAAGATTCACCTGCGAAATATGACGCTGGCCGCGGATGCGGGCGCCACGATCTTCCCGGTGATTCCGGCGTTTTATAACAAGCCAGTCGATTCGGTGGAGATGGCACGGCAGTTTGTCTGCCGAGTGCTGGCCCATGTTGGTTTGCCGCAGAGCGACGCGTACGTGTGGAAGGGCGGCGAGTAGCT
>Ga0207021_1046_pt1 | contig 32753 bp, 28 predicted proteins | sample Alteio_BWMinCont_49_FD_153496 | JGI IMG/M metagenome (GOLD analysis project Ga0207021, IMG submission 153496) | Enriched cells from forest soil in Barre Woods Harvard Forest LTER site, Petersham, Massachusetts, United States -... | ecosystem: Environmental > Terrestrial > Soil > Temperate forest >... | reverse complement strand
GACATCGATGGCAAAAATACTGTTGGTCGAAGACAACGAAATGAACCGCGACATGCTCTCGCGGCGGCTTCTTCGCAAGGGCTTTGAAGTTGTCATTGCAGTCGACGGCGGGCAGGCCGTGACAATGGCGGAAAGCGAGCGACCGGATTTGATCCTGATGGATATGAGTTTGCCAGTGATCGACGGTTGGGAAGCGACGCGCCGCGTCAAGGCCGACGCGAAGACCGCCCACATCCCGGTGATCGCGCTGACGGCACACGCCATGTCGGGAGATCGCGAAAAGGCGTTCGGCGTCGGATGTGACGATTACGATACCAAGCCGATTGAAATGCCGCGCCTGCTCGAAAAAATCGAAGCTCTTCTCGTCCGCTCGCAGGGATAGCCCGCTATGGCACAGGACGCGCCGTGACAGAACAGGCCCAGCGCCTCGAACGCGTCCTCGCGGCATTCGTGCGCCAGGAATTCGGGGCGCCGATTGCGACCATTACCGGCCTGACTGAAATCCTGATCGACGACGCCCGTCAGGGTGACGACGACCCGCTGGCTGCAGATCTTGAGCGCATTCTCGCGGCCGGCCTCCAGCTTCAGGAGCAGCTCAGTGAATTGATCGAGTTTGCCCGGCACGCCTCTTCCGGCGCCGTCGGCGATCTTGACGCCGTCAAATCCAGACTGCGACATGATTTGCGAACGCCGCTGAACGCCATCAAGGGTTATAGCGAACTGATCATGGAGGACGCGCGCGAAGCCGGCCGCGACGACCTGGTTGCGGATGTCGGCAAGCTGTTGGCTGCTGCCGAGCAACTGCTCTGGCAAATCGACAGCCTGGTCGGCTCAACCGAGAGCGCAGTTCGCATTGCGTCTGAAACCGATGCGGGTATCGGAACGCCATCGCGCAGCCTGATCGACCAGATTTTCCATTCGATCCAGCCGATATCCCCAAAGCACAGGCGCGAGCAGGGCCTTTCAAGCCGCATCCTCGTGGTCGACGACATGGAGGCCAATCGCGAACTTCTCTCGCGCCGGCTCGGACGCGATGGACATGCCGTCAGTGTCGCAGCCGACGGCTACTCGGCGCTGGAGCAGACGGGCAGAAGCGAATTCGATTTGATCCTGCTCGATCTGATGATGCCCGATATCAACGGATACGACGTGTTGCGCCGGCTCAAGGACGATCCCGCGCTCAGGCACATTCCGGTGATCATGATTTCGGCGCTCGACGAGATTGACAGCATCGTGCGCTGCATCGAGGCCGGAGCCGAAGATTATATCTCCAAGCCATTCGATCCGGTGCTGCTTGCCGCGCGCATCGACGCATCGCTGGATAGAAAGCGGCTTCGCGATCGCGAGCATGCATTTACGGTCGAATTGCAGGCCGAGAAAAGCAAGTCGGATGCGCTGCTCTTGAATATCCTGCCGGCGACGATCGTGGAGCGGATCAATCGTGGTGAAGTCGCCATCGCCGATCGCTTTCCCGAAGCCACCATCCTGTTCTCGGACCTCGTCGGCTTTACCGGTCTTGCCGGCAGGTCTTCGCCCGGACAGATCATCGAGATCCTGAACAGGTTGTTTTCGTCATTCGACGATTTGGCGAAACGGTTCGGGCTCGAAAAGATCAAGACGATCGGGGACGCCTATATGGTGGCCGGGGGATTGCCTGAAGAACGGCCCGATCATGCGGTGGCGGTCGCCGAAATGGCGCTCGCTATGCTCGAGGAGGTAGGCCGGATCGGAACGCAGTTCGGCGAAAACCTTGAAGTTCGGATCGGCGTCCATTCCGGAGAGGTGGTCGCCGGCATCATCGGCCAGCACCGATTCATCTATGACGTGTGGGGCGACACCGTCAATACGGCAAGCCGGCTGGAATCCTCGGGCGTTCCCAATCGCATCCAGATATCGGAGGCCACCCATCACCGGATCGCCGATAAATTCCGCTGCGAATTGCGCGGCCCGGTCAATGTAAAGGGCAAAGGCGCGATGCTGACCTACTTTCTGCGTGAACGCCGAACGCCCTGACGTGGATGGCGAACGCCCTGAGAAGACAACGCGATTGAAGCATCGGATGCCTTCATCGCCGGCACGGCGCGGCGCGACCGGCGATGCATCGATCCATCATCATTGCACGGCAAGAACAGGCACCGTGGTGCTTGCAAGATTTGCGACGGCGCTTTTTTGCCTGCATTGAAGCAAGAATATGAATCGTGCCGGCCCAACAACGTCGTGTCAAAGACGCCGGACGGTCGCCGTTTCGTCATGCTCCCTTCTCAATGCGGCGATCTGCTTTGCGCTAGCGGAGATTGGTTCTGCTTTGAGTGCATCACCTTCATGGCTGTGAACGGTTATGCGACGACCGGGGCCTTTGCTTTGACCACCTGATTTGATCCGAACACCTTCAACATGGGGGAGTGGTTCCGCTGAACTGAATTAGGCCACGATGGGCATGCGCCGGCGGGAACCCGTCAGCGTTGCTCAACTCATTCCACTCGTAGTTTGGGAGAATAAAAAAATGGCAATCGCTAACGATCGTGCAACAGCGCTTGGTGAAGTCACCAACGACCTGGGACAGGCCGGCATTATCTTCAATGACGCGGTTCGCCTGAGTAATGGCGGGCTTTGGTCCCAGCCAGCCGACGACAACAACCAGCAGAACTACGCCAGCCAATACGAAGCTGACATCAGCGTGGTGAAAGCGGATGTTGCTTCTGCGATCGCCAGCGGTGCGACCGTCAACGGCGTGTCGGTAACGCCATCCGACGCCAACACGCTCACGGAAATCCAGGGCCAACTCGCCGCCATTGCGACTGCCGCGCCACACGCGGCCGGCAACAGCGCCGCGGCCGTGCAGGCCCAGGGCGTTCTTCACACCAACGAGCAGCTGATCCTGGGCGAAATAGCCAACGACGGCAACCTGCAGCAGGCACTTGCGGCGAGCGGCGTCATGAATGAGGGAACCGGCACCGTGGATCAGGGATTTCAGGCGCTTCCCGCGCAGGCTGCCGACGATGCAGCGGCAACTGCAGCCAAGGCCGGTGCCAACCTTTCCGATATCGGTACCGTCTTCAACGCCGCAACCAATTTGGCAGATGGCGGACTTAACGCGAGCAATCTCCACGAGTTTGGCAGCGATATGAAGGCGATCGCCGCCGGTTTGCAGAATTTCATCAACGGGGGTGGACTTGCGGCAGCAGAAGCCAACACGGCCGCAGAGCAAGCGCTGGCCGACGATAATGGGATCTCGCTTGGCGCGGCGCAGGCGCTCACCGCCGTTCACGCCCAAACCATGCTCAACCAGATCGAACTTCAAATCAACAAATTCGATGGCATGTACGCCAACGATCCAAACATTGCGGCGCGATCAACCAACGATAATCTGCTGGATATCATCGACATCGCGCAGAACGATCCGGCGCTTGCGGCAAGCGCAGGCAACACGACGGGCGCACCGAGTCATGATGGCGGTTTTGCCGAGCAGCCGGGTTACCTGGCGGGCACCATCCAGCACTACCAGGACAATCAGGCACAGACCGATTTCTGGTCCGCATTCATTGCGGGGGCAAACAACCTGAACAATGCGCTCACGGCCGAGGCAAACGGAACGGTGCACCTGGACACGGCGGGCCTCACTTCGCTCGTTCAGCAAGTTCAGGGATATCAACAGCTCGGCACTTCGTTCGACGGAGCGCAGGGAGGTGTCTTCGGCGCCCGATTCGACAATGAATTGCTGGGCGGCACCCTCAAAGCCGATACCGCAACAGCCTTGCAGGCGCTCCATGACATCCTCAACAATGGTGGCACGGTATCGGCAACCGATGCGGCACAGCTTACTGCCGCAGGATTTGGTTATGTGGCTGACGCCCAGGACGTGTCCGGCAACAATGCGCCCAACGGCGGGGGGATTTACGTGGGCACGTCGACGACTGTGGCAGGAGCGACCACGACGCAAATAGCAGATGCCAACACCACCACATCCGGCAACGTCAACGGAAATGAGCAGCCGACTGCTCATCCGGTCAATGGGCTCGCTAATGACGGATTTGGGGTCACCTACTCCCAAGCATCGGCTGCGGCAGCATCATCATCGGGACACGAACACGGGGCATCACCGCACGAGATCGCGCCTCAGAATCATTTTGCCGAGATGATCGGCAGGTTCGACCATTTCTGGCATGGCTGAGAGGAGAGACTTCGGATGCTGACAGTGTAGTCCCAGCCGGCAACGCGAGTTGCCGGCTGGGACCGCAACACCATCGCGGTCCAGAACGCGAACGACTGCCGCTCAGCGGCCGTACACGCCGTTCAATGTCGCCTTCGCCAGGGTGTGGAAATGCAGGTCGAACCCGACCAGCGCAGCCGAGGCGGCATCGTTCTTGGCGTCGGGCAGCTTGTCGACGTCAACAGCGAAAACGGTGATCTGGTAATGATGAGGCTTGTCGCCGGGCGGCGGGCAAGGACCGCCGTATCCGCCGGAACCGAAGTCGGTGCGGCTCTGAACGGCGCCCTTCGGCATCAGCTTCTTCTTCACATCGCCCGCGTCCTTGGGCAACGACGTCGTGTTCGGCGGAATGTTGAATACGACCCAGTGCCACCAGCCGCTGCCGGTCGGCGCGTCCGGATCATACATGGTGACGGCGAAGCTCTTGGTTCCGCTCGGCGCCCCATTCCAGCTCAGGGCCGGAGAGAGGTTGCCGCCGGTGCAGCCAAACCCCTTGAACACCTGCTCGTTGGCCAAGGTACCGCCTTCCTTGAGGTCGGCGCTGGCCAAGGTCATGCTTTGCGCATTCGCCACACCTGAGCCGAGCGTGCCTATGCCAAGTATCGCAATCGAAAGAACAATCTTTCTCACAATATTTCCTCCCTCGAGTTATGCCGACGTGGGAACCTTGCGTTGCTGTCGCGACAACGGTGCTGACCCATTGCCGGGCTATCGCAACGAATTCCCAGCGTACCGTATCACTGCTTCGCCAGGACGAAAGCGTGACGCATCAGGGAGCGCGCGAAAATAAGCAAGCGGCAATCGGAGAATGCCCTCGGCTTGCGTTGAGCTCAGGCTATTTCGCCGACCGGTCTATCCTGCTCCGATGTGAAAGAGCGCCTTCGATTTATCCTGAATCGAATCGTTCGAAAATGGAGCTGACCGTGGAACGGTCGTGTCGGCACAGAGTTTTGCTCCGAGCTAATCGCTTTCAGGAGCACTCCATGGCTACCCAGATTGTAATGGATCACACGGGCGACAGGCGACATCAATTCGATCCGGCGGACCTCGCAGAAGTTGCGAAGGCTGAGAGGCTGTTCAGAAACTTGACAGGAGCCGGATTTACGGCCGCCGTCCGCACCGCGGACGGAGAATCAAAACGGATACGCTCATTTGATCCGACCGCCGAAGAAACGTTGTTTTTTCCGCGGCTCGTCGGCGGCTGATCAAGGCAGGATCGCCATGGTTCTCCTTTCGCGATTGTTGGCAGAGGCTGGCCGTTGGCGAGCAGTCCGCAGGCTTTACGGCTGCTTCGTTCGTTCAAGAAGCCCTGAGGAGCGCGGCCGGCGCCTTCTCAGGCAGTGGCTTTCGGCGAAGCAGCGAACGCAGTTCGATGCCCTCAACTATTTCGAGGTAGTCGGCAGCGATACCGGCAGACGTTTCCGCATCCAGTATGGAAGCGCCGCAAATGTCGGTGAACTGAACGAGGCCGGAAGGCTGATCATGGGCTGGTGCTTCGTTCCGCGAGGCCAATTGGTGCCGGGCGACGTCATGCTCGCTCAGAAGATCGCTTTGGAAACAGACGAAACGGCGGCGCTTGCGGTGGCAAACAGGTTTTCACTTTGAGCACCCAAGCGAAGGAAGCCCCTCAAGGCGAGTTGTGCGGGGCTTTGGTCATCCTTTTTGAAAATCTTCCCTTATCCCGACGTGGTCCGGGTAACCGTCATCCAGGTAACAGGAGGAAATATCATGAAAAAGATATTCGCGCTGGCTGCGGCTATTGCACTCTCAACCGGTTTTGCCTTCGCACAAGCAGGCGGGACCGGCGGCGCTGGCGGTTCGGCCGGAAGCGCGGGACCGGCGGCGGGCGGAGTCAGCACTGGCAGCCCATCGACGGGATCATCGACAACCGGCAGCGCAACGGGCGGCCCGCCCACCAACGCTGGTAGCGCTGCTGCGGGCGCAAACAGTACCCTCAACCCCTCAGGTAACAGCTTGATAAACACCTCGCCGAGCGGATCGACGCTAACGCCTCCGGGGACTGGCGGTCGCGCAGGACGATAAGCCACCAGGAAGTCAAGTGCCTGGGTGGCCGATGCTGCGCGGTCCAGGCACAATGTAAACATGGACGGATCAGTTTGGCTTCTCCGCTCGCCCTCCGGTTGACCCTGCCCGCTTTAGCCGAGTTCACCAACGACCCAGATACGGCGGACCCATGTTGTCATCGATCGAGCCCGGGTAATTGCCGTCGCCATAGAGGCCGCCCCAACCGGAGTGATATCTCGGATAGATATCCGTGCGGCCGAAATGCAGTGCATCTTGCGCTCGCATGTCATGATAGCCGCGGAAGGCTCGGGTGTATGCGCCTTGCGTTCCGTAGTTATCGTACGCAGCCGCCGGGCCGGCGAGGACAATCGAAAGTGCCGCTGCACCAGCAATCCTGACAAACATCATGATAATTCTCCATTGTCTTTGGAAGTAACGCGCTCTGAATCTGAAAACGGAGCATTGCGTTCCAGGTTCCCGACGAGGCGGCGCGCAAACCCGAATTAAAAAATTATTTAGACCAAGGATTTCTCGGCGTGATGATGGCTCACGCGCTATAATACTAAGTCGCAAAGTTCTTTTGAATTGCGTGATCCAGGATTTCGGTACCAAGGAAGCGCTTTCGCAGCTCACGCTTCAAGAGCTTGCCGCTCGGGTTCTTGGGCAGGCTGTCGACAAAGATGACGCGCTTTGGGACCTTGAAATGCGCCATCGCGCCGGTGCAATGCTGGAGGACGGCGTCCTGATCGAGCGTGTGGCCGTTCTTGACCACGATGATCGCGGTGACGGCCTCTATCCAGCGCGCGTCCGGCAGTCCAACGACTGCCACCTCGGAGACCGCCGGCAGGCGATAAATCATCTCCTCGACTTCGCGGCTGGCGACATTTTCCCCGCCGGTCTTGATCATGTCCTTCACGCGATCGACGACGGTGATGTAACCGTCGGCATCGACGGTTGCCAAATCACCACTGTGAAACCAGCCGCCGACGAACGCGGCCGCCGTTTTTGCCGGGTCGTTGTAATAGCCTGACAGAAGATGTGGCGAACGATGGACGATCTCGCCGACCTCTCCGACCTTGACGTCTTCCATATCGACACTGACCACGCGGGTCTCGACGTTGAGCGTCGGCTTCCCGGCGGAACCCGCCTTGCGCAGCTGATCCTCAGGTTTCAGGACCGTGGCGAGCGGCGCTATCTCGGTCTGTCCGTAGAAATTCCAGAATTTCACGTCAGGCAGGCGCCGCTGCAACTCGAGCAAAACCTCCACCGGCATGATGGATGCGCCGTAATAGCCCTTCTGCAGCGTCGCAAGATTCGTCTTGTCGAAGGCGGGCGAGCGCAGCATCGCGATCCAGATCGTCGGAGGCGCGAAGAAGGCCGTGATCCTGTGGGCCTCGATCAGTGCCAGAATATTGTCGGCCACAGGCTTGCTCGTGATCACACCGGATGCACCGAGGTAGATCGCCGGGCCCAGGAATACGTCGAGCTGCGCGCAATGATAAAGGGGGAGCGCATGCAGGACGTTGTCTTGCGCCGCCATCCCACCGTCGATGATGCAGCTCACATATTGCCACATCACCGCTTCATGGGTGAGAATCGCACCCTTGGGCAGGGATTCGGTGCCACTCGTATAGATGATCTGGGCGGGCTCGCGGCCATCAACCGATACTTCAAGGGGTGACGCGTCGCCGTGCAGAAGATCGTCGAAAGTGGTCATGTCTTTTGGCAACGCAGAGGCATCCTCGCCCGGCAGCCAGACCAGCGTCTCCACTGAGCAACCCTTCGCGGTGGCGGCGCGTGCCGCGTCGACGAGATCGGGTCCGGCAACCAGTACCTTCGCGCCGGAGTTGGTGAGAATGAAACTGATCTCATCCGGGTTCAACATGAAATTAATCGGCACCAGAATCGCGCCGATCCTGGCCACGGCAAAGCGCAGGGCAGCGAAGGCATGCGAATTTCGCGAAAGTACCGCGACACGATCCCCCTTGCCGATCCCAAGCTCAAGCAGACCCCGGCCGAGGCGGTTACAAATCGCGTCCATTTCGGAGAAGGTCCAGGCCACGGCGCCGCAGATCAAAGCTGTCTTGTTCGGTTCGCGGTGCGCCGAGCGGCGCAAAAGGTCGCCGATCGTATGCACCCGCGCCGTCCGTATCGTCGCCCCGAGATTGTCGGACATATTCCCTCCCGTTGCCCGAAGCGATCTGGCAGGCGTCTTCGTGCCAGGCTCGTATTGCAGGCTCGCATTCCGGGCTCGCAGCGCAGCGCCGATCGACACGAGCCATTGCTTCGAGGATAGCTTAATTCTAACTTGTCCGACAAACCAAAACATGAAAGGGAACGCCCATGCAGCCCCTGCGAAGCCTGGTGCTTGCGGCCGGTCTTGTCTCATTGATGCCGGGCGGATCCGGCTTCGCGGAACAGGCCGGGCAACCCCTCAAGATCGGCATTTTGTCGGACTTTTCGTCGGTCTATTCCGACATCGGCGGGATGGGCAACGTCGAGGCCAGCAAAATGGCGATCGAGGAGTTCGGCGGCTCGATGTTTGGAGCTCCTATCGAACTACTCACGGCCGACCCTCAAAACAAGCCTGATACGGCGGCTTCCATCGTCCGCAAATGGTACGAGAACGAGGGTGTCGATGTGATCATCGATATGCCCACCTCGGCTACCGCACTTGCCGGCATGGAGCTGTCGAAGCAATTCGAAAAGATCATGATCGTAACGGACGCCGCGAGTTCCGACATCACCGGAAAATCATGCTCGCCCTACACGGCGCACTGGACCTACGACACCTATGCGAATGCCCGCACCGTGGGTGGCGCCATCGTCAAGAATGGCGGTGATAGCTGGTTCTTCATCACCGCGGACTACGTGTTCGGTCATTCGATCGAGCGCGATACCGGAGAAGTGGTCAAGGCGGCCGGCGGCAAGGTGCTCGGCAGCGTCAGACATCCGCTCAACACAGCGGACTTCTCCTCATATCTTCTGCAGGCCCAATCTTCGAAGGCCAAGATCATCGGTCTGGCCAATGGCGGCGGCGACACCATCAACGCGATCAAACAGGCCGGGGAATTCGGCATTGTCGCCGGCGGACAGAATCTCGCGGCGATCGTGATGTTCATCTCGGACGTGCACAGTCTCGGGTTGAAGCTTGCGCACGGGCTCATCATCACCGAGGCATATTATTGGGACCTCAATGACAGAACGCGCGCATTCGGAAAGCGCTTCTTCGAACGCATGAGGCGGATGCCGACCATGAACCAGGCGGCGACCTATAGCGCCACGTTGCACTACCTCAAGGCCGTACAAGCCGCCGGCACCAGAGAGACCAGGCCGGTGATGGCCAAAATGCGGGCAACGCCGGTGCGCGATGCGTTCACGGACAATGGCGTTCTGCGCGAAGACGGCCGGATGGTGCACAGCATGTTCCTGTTCGAGGTCAAGAAGCCCGAAGAGTCGAAAGCTCCGTGGGATTATTACAAGGTGCTTGCCGAGGTTCCACCCGATCAGGCCTTCCGTCCGCTCAACGAGGGCGGCTGCCCGCTGGTGAAGCAAAAATAAAGAACGAATTCTCACGCATTCGCGCTCCGCTGGTTGGTACCAAGGCGCGCGAGCGCACCGCGAACGCCTGAAGCGGGCTTAACGGCGACATGGATTGTGATCTGCCTCACATGCTCTTCGAATTCCTGGCGGCATAGTATCGAAATTGTCTGCAGGCGAGCGATCCAGGAAATCGAAGTCCGATTGCTGCGAATTCATGACCTTGAGCTCATTACGCATTGACCGATCACCCAATTCGACACGATTGCGGCCACTCGATTTTTAGCCCTGGCTGAAACACGGAGGGGTGAAAATGATTACGAAGGGCGACCTGCTCGTCACGAGCCAGTTCGACAAGACTGTCCGGGAGTACCAGGGGACAAGCGGCGCATTTGTCGGCGTGGCCGCGTCTGGCGGCGCCCTGGGCGATCCCCTCGGCCTCACTATCGGGCTCGATGGCAACCTGCTCGTCTCCGACGGCCAGACCAACCAGGTGAAGCGCTACGACAGCGCGAGCGGCACGTTCATTGATGTGTTTGCATCGACCAGCCTCGCCGGTCCAATGGGCGTGACCATTGACGATGGCGTCCTTTATGTAGCGAACTCGAACCCACCTCAGGGCGTCCAGGCATTTGACGCCACCACCGGCGCGAACACAGGTCACTTTGTGCCATCGCTCGCCAATCCGAGCCCGCGAGATGTAAAGGTCAACCCGGCAAACAACCGACTTTACGTGCTCTACTACAACGCCGCCACGGTCGAGACCTTCGATCTGGCCACCAGGTCATCGTTCGGCCTGTTGATGCCTGTCGGCAGCCCGCTTGGCTCCGGTGGCCTGTTCACTCCGTCGGCCATGGCATTTGGCCCCGACGGTAACCTCTATATCTCTGGCGGCACTTTCGGGGGCAACCTTGGCGTCCGCCGCTACAACCCGACCACGGGCGCGTTCATCGACATGTTCGCCAATAGCGGTAGCGATCTCTACGCTCCGATCGGCATTACGTTCGGCCCCGACAATAATCTGTACGTGTCGACGGGCTACGCAAACGTGATGCGCTTCAATTATCCAACCGGAACCTTCATGGGTTTTTTGTCCCTAACGGCGCTGGTGGGCTGACGGCGCCGTTTCATCTGACGTTTGCGACGGGCGCGTCTACGACCCTCACCTACACTTTACATCGGGATTGTCTGCACAACGTCGACGATGGCGCGATGCGCTGGCAGATCGAAGGCGGCAAGGTGCTGGAAAATGGCATCCATGTCGCAAATTACTCCAGCGTGAAACGCGTGAGTTGCGGAACGACGGCGCAGAACACCGCTCAGCTATGGGTTACGCTGTTTTTTCTCGGTGCACAGCCGCCGGAAAATATGACCCTGCATGGTGCCCACGACTTTCGCAAGCGGAGGCGAAATCGGAAGTGTCAGTGCGGCGTCAACGGCCTTTGCCGCGAACATAGGCAAGCAGTTCAAGCGTGTCGGAGACACCCTGACCATCGGATAGCAATGCTGGTTCGTCGGGGCTTGCGCTCGCGCACGTCTCGCGCGTATTCAACATCGGCGCGCATCAAGAGAACAAATGGTCGATCAGCACGCTGATTGCGACGCCTGCGATTGCGGCGCCGACTCCCATTGCCACGGTCTCGGTTACAGTGCGAATCGCATGGCCTCTCCCCAATTGCGCTCGCCCGACACCCAGCGCGATGAGCAAGGCCAGTGTGACAATTCCCGAAACGATCCGGGCCTGACTGATCGGAAGCAACACGAATGGCAGGATCGGGATCGCGGCCGCAAAAAAATCCGCAAACAACATCCACAACGCCTGCTCCAGTGGATCGAGCGGTGCCTTTCCCGGGCCCCTTAGCGCGAGCACCAGTCCCTCGGCCGCGTTGCGGTCGTTCTGCACGGCTGCAACGAGAGCGTTGGACTGCCGCGGTGTGAGGCCCGCGCCCACAAGGCGGTTCGCAAGAGATACGTCGGATTTACCTGCTGCCAGCGCGACTGCTTCGCTCTGGTCGCGCGTCGTCTCGACATCGAGATAAGCACCGGCCATCATGGAGACGGCCGCCGCGGCGGCGCCCGAGGCCCCGGCGATCAACACTGTCTTCGTGCTGGTCGTCGTGGCGGCGACGCCGAAGATCAGACCGAAGATGGAAACGGTCCCGTCTTCCATGCCAAAGACGATCGTGCCGGCCGAGTTGATGACCGACCTGCGCAGGCTTTGCAAGGTTGCGCCGATTTTCATGCTGTTTGCCCCTCACGGCGTCATGAATATTGAAATTGCTTTGCGTTGTTGGAACGATAAACCGCGGCTGCGAAATTGTCGCAGACAATTGCGGCCGCAACCTTTGCCGGTGGGGTCACCGGTCTGGCTGCCGCCGTGGCGTAGAGACTTCCACGATATCGAGCGTCTGCAGGACACCGAGGCCGTTTGGAGCCGGCAATTGCTGACCCCACGTCCATGGCAATCCTGACGGCGCAGCATTCTTCACAAGTTTCGCCTGGCGGAAGAGGGCGCGGGATATCAGTCGAAGCGGCATTAAATTGCTCCAGCGCCTTCTTTCGATTAATCGGGGAAGCATATAGTCTCATTTCATATTTGACGTCCGACCTGATCCGGTGGAAAGTCGAGATAAAAGCATATTCGGGAGGAAGTGATGCACACGACTGCGGCTCCGGCCGCCGATGTGGCCCCGCTACAATGCAACTTCGAGGTGCGTCGTGGCGATTGAGTCCCCGCTTGCCTCGACGAGCCCTCCTCGTTTTCGCCTCACGGCTGCCAAACCCAACCAGGAGCAGATCGTTTTATTGATCACGATCGCGCTTTTGATCGGCTTCGGCCTGACCCTGAACGGATTTGCAACCTTCAACAACCTGCTCAACTTGCTGCGCAGTATTTCCATCCTCGGAATTCTGGGCCTTGGCATGGGGCTGATCGTGATCAGCCGCGGCATCGATTTGAGCGAGGTCGCCATCATGGCCGGCCCATGGGCGATCGCCCTGATCAAGATCCAGCAGGGAATGCCGATCGGATGGGCCTGTCTCCTCGCACTCGCCATCGCGGTAACGATCGGCATCGTGAACGGCATCATGGTCGCCTTCGTCGAGGCGCCAGCCTTGTTCGTCACGCTGGCGGCGGGCTTTGTGATCTATGGCCTCGCTTTCTGGTTTGCTCCCGCTTATGTCGTCTACGCTCCGACCGATGCGCCGGCGCTGCTGTTTCTCGGGGCCGGACGGGTATTCGGGATTCCCGTTCCGATTCTGGTGTTTGCCGCCGCCGCAATTGCAATGCAGCTGTTCCTGTCGCTGACGTCGGTCGGCCGCTTCATCTATGCGCAGGGCGACAACCCGGAAGCTGCGCGACTGGCAGGCGTCGCACTCCGGCCACTGATCATGCTGGAGTATGTTTTGGTAGCCCTGCTCGCATGGATGGCCGGCCTGGTCTGGATCGGCACCACAGGCAGCATGCAGATGCAGATCACGCAAAGCACCATGATCTTCGATGTCATCCTGGTTGTGGTGATCGGCGGCATCAGTCTGGTCGGCGGCCGCGGCAGCGTGTTCAGCGTGGTGGTCGGCTGCGTTTTGATCGGCACGCTGCTCAACGCCTTCACCATCATGGACGTCAACACCGAGGTTCAGAACATCATCAAGGGAATTGTGCTGCTCGGCGCCATCGTGCTCGACAACTGGCTGCACCCGCGCGACGAGGAGACGGCGCGCCAAGGCGATTGAAAACCATATCGAGTTTCAAAAAGAGGGAGGAGTTCATGACAATAGAACGAAAATGGATGGTGGCGGCAACGATCGGCCTTGCGGTGGCCGCGCTGCCTTTGATGGCGACGGCCCAGGACGAAGGCGGCACCAAGACTGCGCGCGAGCTTCGCACCGCCTACGACAAGGCACTGCAAGGCAAGACCATCGCCTTCCTGCCGATCGCATTGAACGTGCCGTTGATGGACGAATGGACACGCGTCGTGCAACAGGAGGCCGAGTGGCGCGGCATGAAATTCGTCGTGCGCGATCCCAACAACAATCCGTCGGCCATGCAACAGGCTCTCACCGCGCTGGTCGATCAAAAGCCGGACGTCCTGATCGTTCAAAATCCCAGCGTGACGTTGTTGATGAAGGAACTCAAGCGCGCGGAGAGCCAGGGTACCCACGTAATCCAGATCAACATGTCGTCCAACTACAAGTCCAGCGCCTTTGTCGGTGCCGATTGGCGTGAGGTCGGCAAGATTCTCGCCCAGGATGTCGTCAAGCAATGCGGCACAGGCTCCGGCAAGTCGGGCAAGGTGCAGATTGTCCAGGGCGAACTGGCGGCCGCGGCCAGCGTCGATCAGGTCGGCGGCGTCATGGAGGTTCTCAACAAGGACCCGGCCATCAAGGTCGTGTCCAACCAGGCGGCCAACTGGGATGCCAACACCGCGTTGAACATCACGGCGACCGTGATTCAGCAGCACCCTGACTTGTGCGCCAGCATCGGCTTCTGGGGCATCATGGAATCAGGCGCGGCGCAGGCCATTCGCAACGCCGGCAAGATCGATGATGTGAAGGTCTATGCCTCAGGTGAGGGCTCGCAGCTCGACTGCGATCAGGTCAACCAGGGCAACTTCTACAAGTTCCTGAGCTACAAGGCGACCGAGCAGGGTCATGATCTGATGATGGCAGCGCAGATGCTGCTGGAATCGAGCGAAAAGCCCGGCACGCGCAACCTTGAATTTTACACCCAACCGCTCTGGATCGACAAAGCCAACGCTAACGGCGGTAACTGCTACGCTCTCCCGAAGAAATAGAGGGACAACATCCGGCGGCGCGTTTCCTGCGCCGCCGGACCCGCTGGAGTTTCGTGACGATGTCGATGACAATGGATTCGTTCGGCGCTTCGGTGCGACGCTTCTCGCCGCGGCTCTTGCTGTCGGAACTGCTGTTGAAGCAATGGTTCGAGCCGGTGATCCCGTTCACCGTGATGATCGGCCTATGGCTTTATTTCGCCTTGACCGTCCCCGACTACGCGACGGTGCAGAACTCGCTGTCACTGCTGCGGCTGTTTGCCGAGTTCGGTTTTGTGGCGCTTGCGATGGGATTCTGCCTGATCAGCGGCGGGATTGATCTCAGCGTCGGCGCCATCTTTGCCTTCTGCAATTTCTCCGCGCTCTATTTCCTGTTCGTGCTGGAACTGCCGGTCGGGCTCGCGATCGTTGCGACGCTGGCGGTCGGTGCCGCGCTCGGCAGCATCAACGGCTTCCTGATCGGCTACTTGAAGACGCGGCCGTTTTTGACCACGCTTGTCACCCTCATCATCCTGCGCGCCTCCGTAAATCTTCTCAACACCAGGTATGCTCAGGTGTTTGCGACCAATTCGGTGGACAGCGACGCCTGGGATTTCATCGGGACCGGCAGCATCCTTGGCATTCCCGTCAACGCCGCGACGCTCCTTGTCGTGCTCCTGATCTGCCACATCTTCCTGTCGCGCTCACGCTATGGCTGGCACCTCACCGCGATCGGCGCAAGCCGCAAGGCAGCGCGTCACGCCGGCATTCGCGTCAGACTCATCCTGTTCTTCACCTATGTGCTGTCTGGCCTGCTGTGCGCCGCGAGCGGCATTTTTTACGCCGCGCGGCAATCAAGCACGGATTCGACCACCGGTGTGGGTTGGGAGTTTCAGGCGCTCACGGCGGTCGTGCTCGGCGGCATTTCGCTCGCCGGCGGCAAGGGAACGGTGTGGCGTGCGATGATCGGCGCGATAATCATCTTCCTGTTGATCAATGGCCTGGTACGGATGGGTATCCCGGGCTATGTCAGCTCGGCGGTCACCGGCATCATCCTGCTGGTTGCTGTCGGTATCGACGTCAAATGGGCGAAGAACCGCGGCAAGGCAATCCAGAAGATCTATGTCAACCCGGCCTTCGTCGCGCTCTCGCCGGCGCCGTCGGTGCAGCCTGGGTCGAACTCTCCCTACGCGCAGAACGACCGGCTGATCAGCGCGCAGGCGATTGGGCTCGACCAAGTCGAGGGTCCGGAGGACGTTATCCTCGATCGGCAGGATCGCCTGTACGGCTCGACGCGCGACGGCAATATCATCCGCTTCTCGGGGCCGAACTTCGAAAAACGAGAGGTCTTCGCACACATCGGTGGCCGGCCGCTGGGTATGCAGTTCGATCGCGACGAGAACCTTATCATCTGCGTCGCGGGCATGGGAGTTTATGGCGTCAGGCCAAGTGGAGAAGTGTTCAAGGTAACCGATGAAACCAATCGAACCTGGTACAAGCTCAATGACGACTCGCGGCTGCGCATGGCCGACGATCTCGACATTGCGCCGGACGGCAAGATCTATTTCAGCGACTGCACCACGCGCTATGAGATGACGACCAATACGCTCGACATTCTCGAGTCACGCCCGAACGGCCGGCTGGTCTGCTACGATCCTGCAACCAGGACGACGCACACGGTCATCAACCAGTTTTATTTCCCGAACGGTGTGTGCGTCTCGCATGACGGCATGTCGCTGCTGATCGCCAGCACGTCCATTTGCAAGATCTTCCGCCATTGGATCGCCGGTCCCGACAGGGGCAAGACCGAGGTGCTGATCGACGAACTGCCCGGCAATCCAGACAACATCAACCGCGCCTCTGACGGCAATTACTGGCTGGCCCTGGTCGGCATTCGTACACCGACCTTCGATCTGGCAGCCCGCAAACCCGGCTTCCGGCTTCGCATGGTCAAGCAGGTACCGACCGATGAGTGGCTTGCGCCGGCCCTGAACCACGGTTGCGTACTCAAATTCAACGAACATGGCGAAGCGCTGGAATCCTGGTGGGACCCGACCGGCATATCTCATTCGACGCTGACCTCGATGCGCGAGCACAAAGGCTATCTCTATCTCGGCGGCCTGGAAAACAATCGCATCGGGCGTATCAAGCTCGAGGCTATCGACGAGAGCTGGACCGGTTACGATGCCTATTGGGGGAGCAGAAGCAGAGTGATTGGGTGAGCGGCCGTGGGATTCCTTGATCATCTGATGCGAGACATCCGCAGCGTCCTCGATCGGGATGGCGAACAGAACGCCGTTCCGCCTCTGGATGGCGCGATGAGCCCCAATGACCGCCTGGATATCTGCGTGCCAATTGGAGAGCCCCTGCCAGGTCTCGACGACGTACTCGCCGAGGCGGCCGGTTCGTTGCTGGTGTCGGCGGGAAGGCACGTCATCAGGCTTTCGGGTGAGGGTTTCGCGACGCGCACAGCGGTGGCGGAGTTCGAGGCTGATGCCGGCGGGCTTGCGATCCATCCTGACGGCCGCATCCTGGTTTGCGTTGCCGGTCGAGGCCTTGCGGCAATTGATCGAGCAAAGCCTGAGCCGCGCTGGCTCGAAACGGCGGAGGGTTGTGCCCTTGCCGGCTTGATATCGGTCGCGGCCGCGCCTGACGGTCGCATCTTTGCCGTGGAAGGAAGCATGGGGCGCCCGCCTTCCGAATGGCGAACTGACCTCATGGAAAAACGCCACGAGGGCCGCCTTATCGAATGCGGCGCCGGGCTCGACGATGTCAGGACGCTTCTGAAGGGCTTGCACTATCCCTATGGAATCGCCATCGCGCCCGATGGCGCCCAGCTCTGGTTCAGCGAGAGCTGGGCGCATCGCGTCAGTCGTATGCCGCTGCCGCACAATGGCGTGACGCAAACGGAAGTCGTTCTTCGCAACCTGCCGGGATATCCCGCGCGCCTGCGAGGCGATGGCCGCGGCGGTTTCTATCTCGGACTGTTCGCGCGCCGCACGCACTTGATAGAATTCGTCCTGAAGGAAGACGATTTCCGCAAGGACATGATCGCGACCATGCCACCGGACTATTGGATCGCACCCGCCTACGCCGGCGGCAGCGACTGTCTCGAGCCGATGCAGATCGGCGGTGTAAAGGCGCTCGGCATCCAAAAGCCCTGGGCACCTCCCCGCTCCTATGGCCTGCTCGTGCATTTGGACGCCAACGGCGAAGTCACCAACAGCATTCACAGCCGAGCCGGCGGCCGCTTCCACGGCATCACCGGCGCCTGCATGACCCCGCAAGGCCTGGTGATAGCCTCGCGCGGCGCGGGACGCCTGCTTCTCGAGCGGGGAGACCTTCGATGAACGATTTGGGGACATCGGCGGAAATGACAGCCCAAACCGCATCGGCCCGCGAGCCCGTGCTCAAGGTCGTCAACGGCAGCAAGATCTACGGCGGTGTCCATGCCATCGAAAACGTCAGCTTCGACCTTTATCCGGGCGAGGTCCACGCCCTGGTTGGCGAAAACGGCGCGGGCAAGTCGACGCTGTGCAAGGCGATAGCCGGTGCGATCCGCCTCACCGCGGGCGAGATTTATGTGGACGGTAAGCAGGCCGACTTTGACCAGCCGCGCGACGCACTCGCGTCCGGAATTTGCATGGTCTATCAGGAAACCAGCCTCGTTCCGACGATGACGGCGGCGCAGAACATCGAGCTTGGCAACGAAAAACTGCTCACGCGCTTCCGAACCCTGAACATCCAGGCACAGCAGCTTCTGCAATCCCTCAATTTTCACGTCGATCCGGCAACGCCGGTGGGCCTTCTGGGAACCGCCAAGAAGCAAATGGTCGAGATCGCGCGTGCGATCTACAACAAGGCTCGCATCATCATCTTCGACGAGCCGACCGCGAGCCTGACGCCCGAAGAGATCGTACATTTCTTCAATCTCGTTCGCGACCTGCGAGCGCGGGGTGTGGCCATCATCTATATCTCCCATGCGCTCGAAGAGTCGCTTCAGATTGCCGACCGCATCACGGTGCTGCGCGACGGAAGGCTTGTCATCACCGCCCCTGCCAAGAGCCTGACGCGCGACGCGCTCGTGCAACACATGGTGGGACGCCAGGTTGCGCAGGCAGTTTACGGTCGCGCGAACCGGCCGGCGCATCATCGGCGCGAGAAGGTGCTCACGGTGGAGAACGTCACCATGGGCATGGTCGTGAAGAATATGTCCTTCTCGGTCTATGCCGGCGAAGTGGTGGGGATTGCCGGCCTGATCGGCTCAGGCCGCACCGAAATCGCAAAGATCATTTTTGGCGCGCTGAAGCGCAATCTCGTGAACGGCGGCACCATCAAGCTGCGCGGACGGCCAATCCGCTACCGCGTTCCGCGGCAGGCAATCGACGATGGCATCGCCTACATCACCGAAGACCGCAAGGCCAACGGCTTCTTCGAGACCATGATCGTCGACGATAATGTCTATATCGGCAAGCTTTCGACCAGGAGCGGTTTCAGCTTCCTGCTTTCACGGACGCGGCGGTCGAAGCTTGCCAACTATTGGGTCGAGCGGCTCAAGATCAACGCGTTGCAGCGCAAAGCGAAAATCGTTGAGCTTTCAGGCGGCAATCAGCAGAAGGTCGTGCTGGCAAAAACCCTGGTCCAGGAACCCTCGATCGTCATCTTCGATGAGCCGACCCGAGGCGTCGACGTCGGTACCATCCCACACATTCACGCAGAAATCCGACGATTGGCCGACGAAGGCAAGGCGGTCGTAGTGATCTCGTCCTATTTGCCGGAGATACTTGCCGTCACCGACCGTATCCTGGTGGCGCGCACCGGTCGCATCGTAGCCGAGTTCAATGCCGCGGAGGCAACGCAGGACAAGATTCTGTACGCGGCGGTTCATTGAGAAATTGGGAACGATATCTAACCTGGCGCCTGCCCCCGGAGTCTTTTTGGCTCTGATTGCATAAGAACCGATGCTCCGACGTCTTGACGCGTTTCTTCACGCCGAGCCGGCGTAAACTTCGCTCGAAAAGCCGGAGATCGCCGGCTCAGGGGAAAATCCATGAAGTTGAGCGCTGCAACCGCGGGTCTCTTGCTCTGGTCGTTCATCCCTGCATCTGCGCAGCAGAGTGGTGCTGTTCTCTACGCGCAACATTGCGCGCAATGCCACGATACCGGCGACCAGCAAGGCCGTGCGCCCGGCCGAAATGTGATGCAGTCGATGGCGTTCGAGCATGTTCTCGCAACGATCACGTCCGGCAGCATGGCATCCATCGCCGGGGAGCGGACGGACGATGAGCGCAAGGCTATCGCCGCCTTTGTGACCGGCAAGATCTCGTCCAGCCAGGCTGCGACCACAGCCGGGGCAAGCGGCAACTGCCCGCAAGGATCGCTCGCATTTGCCGGGGCGCTTGACGGACCGCGATGGAATGGCTGGGGCGTGGACCTCAACAATAGTCGTTTTCAGCCGACAAGCATGGCGGGGCTGAAGCCGGACCAGGTGCCGCGCCTGCAACTGAAATGGGCGTTTGGCTTTCCCGGGGTTTCCACCGCCAATGCCCAGCCGACCGTCGTGGGCGGCGTGCTGTTCGTCGGCGGCGGCGATCGCAAGGTGCACGCGCTTGACGCCAGGAGCGGATGCACGATCTGGACCTTCTCGACGGAAGCACCGGTCCGGACGGCGATTACTTTCGGCGCGCTCTCCGGGACGGATCGGTTCGCCGTGTTCTTCGGAGACGTGCGCGCAAACGCTTACGCCGTGAATGCTATCACCGGCGCACCGATCTGGGAGAAGAAGCTGGAGGATCATCCGGCAGCCCGCATCACCGGGACACCCGCGCTCTTTTCCGGGGTGCTCTACGTTCCGATTTCCTCTGCCGAGGAAGTAACGGGATCGAAAGATACCTATGAATGCTGCACCTTCCGCGGCAGTGTCGTGGCGCTGGATGCCGAGAGCGGCAATCAAATCTGGAAATCCTACACGATCTCTGAAGCGCCGCATTCGACGATCAGGAACGCCATCGGGACACAACTTTATGGCCCGTCCGGGGCGTCGATCTGGTCCGCCCCGACGATAGATGTTCAGCGACGGGCACTCTACGTCGCGACCGGCAACTCCTATTCCAACCCGCCGGCAGACACTTCCGATGCGCTCATTGCCATCGATCTCGACACCGGGAAGATGTTGTGGCATCGGCAAGCGACGCCCAGGGACAGCTTCGTCGTGGCTTGCTTTGCGGCCAACCAGACCAATTGTCCGCAAGACCATGGACCGGATCACGACTTCGGACAGTCGCCGATCCTGGTGAGCTTGCCCAACGGCCAACGGTTGGTTGTAATCGGACAGAAATCCGGCGTCGTGCACGCGTTTGATCCCGACCAGGACGGCAAGCCGGTCTGGCAATCGCGGATCGGAAAGGGTGGACCGCTGGGCGGCACGGAGTGGGGCTCGGCGGCGGATCAGGAACGCGTGTATGTCGCCAACTCGGACGTGCGATTTCTTCGCGACGGCACCCGGCGTCTTGACTCGAACGAAGGCGGCGGCCTGTTCGCTCTGAACCTGTCGGATGGCAAAGTCGCCATGCAGGTCCCGCCGGTCCCCTGCGGCGAACGCGAGCGATGCAGTCCGGCGCTGTCTGCAGCGATCACTCTCATTCCCGGCGTCATCTTCTCGGGCGGCGTGAGCGGCTACCTGCGGGCCTATGCGACAGATGACGCGAGACTGCTCTGGGAGTTTGACACGGCGCGCGAATACGCCACTGTGAACGGCGTTCGGGCGCAGGGCGGTGCCATGGATGGACCCGGTCCGGTGATCGTCGACGGAATGCTCTACGTGAATTCAGGGTATGCGCAATGGAGCGGCATTGCGGGAAATACGCTGCTCGCCTTCGAGGCAAGTCCTCCCTGAGGTAAGTCCTCCCTGAAACGGCCGCCCAACCAAGCCGTTACAGGCACTATGCTCCCTTGTCCCGCGTGAGCTCCTGCTTGTAGGACGCATAGTTCGGCTGATCGACGGCGAGCTTGTCCATCGTGGTCTGCCAGAGATGCTCGGCGAGCCCCGGCGTGCCGAGATCGACCTCGCCCTTCATAATCCGTTCCGCCAGCACGCGGTTGAGCTCCATCACCGACCCCTTCATTGCCAAGAGACCGGTCAACCGCTCCCCTTCCCTTGCGTCGCTGCCCTCCGCCAGCGTCAGTTGCCGCGTCACCAGATCGAGGATGTTGATCGCAACGCGCAGCTTGAAGGCGTTATGGCCCGAGATCATCGGAGTGATTTCCTTGCGCAGGAAATCGGCGACCGCACTGGTCAGCTCGATCGGTGTCGGTTCATCCTGCATGCTCAGCTCCCCCGCGGTGCCAACAGTCTCATCAGATCGATCTCGGTCTCGGACGCACGGCGTCCGATCATCGCGCGTTCCATGGAATGATCCGGGCCCAGGCGAAAACGCTGCATCATGCCGCCGCACATCAGGCCCCAGCGCAGCGTGCCCATGACTTCCCAGAACATTACGCGCGCAGCATCGACGCGGCGCCCGGCCGCCTCATAGCCTGCGAACAGCTCCTCGCGCCGGCCGAAGCCGCCGACCGGTTTGTCGATCTCGCCGAACCGCCACGAATTGACGCAGACCCAGCCAAGATCCTCCATGGGGTCGCCGAGATGGGCGAGCTCCCAATCCAGCACTGCCCGCACGCCGTCGGAGCCGATGATGAGATTGCCATTGCGGAAGTCGCCATGCACCAGTGTCACCTCCGCCGGCGGACCGGGATCGTGGTCGCGCAGCCAGCGCAGCGCCAGTTCGAACACCGGCTTCGGCCAGTTCAGGCTGCGATAGTCGCGCTCGAATTCGTCGAGCTCCTTCGCCGCGGTCATGTGGCGCAGCGCGGGTAATCGCGGGTGCGGCAAACCGTGAATGCCGGCGAGCACGACGCCGAGCTGCCGCGCGAGTTTCGGCCTGATGTCGGCGAACTGATCCTCGCGCAAAATCTTGCGCGCGATGGTCTCGCCCTCCACCCGCCGCATGATGAACCCGCTGCCGAGGTCATCCTCAGCCGTCAGCACATGCAGCACGCGCGGTGAAGGCACCCCCGCCTCAAAAGAAAGCCGCATCAATGCGGCCTCGGCATCGAGCCCTGCGGCGCGGGACGGCGCCGCGCCATAGCCCTTGGGCGCGCGGCGAAGAATTGCCCCGACATTGCCATCGGGATGCACGATTTCGAAGCGCCAGGTCTCCTGACTGGCTCCGCCGGACAGCCTTTCCGCAGCAGTCACTCCCGTCGCACCGGGATACCAGGAACCGACCTGGCGTGCGAGTTTCTTTTCCATCACCGTCTCTCGGCAAGCGTCAGGCACTCGGCCTGTTGTGCCAATGCCGTCACGACGGTAAATCAGTCCGGACGAAAATCACAATGGAAGTTTTTTTTCGGGAGAGCGCCTTGGATTTTTCACTGCCGCCTGACCTTGCCGCCTATCTCGACGAGCTTGACCGGTTTATCGCCCGCGAAATCCAGCCGCTGGAGGCAATCGACGACAACATCCGCTTCTTCGACCATCGCCGCGAATGGGCCCGCACCGATTATGAGGGCGGCGGACTGCCGCGAAGGGAGTGGGAAGCGCTGCTGCGCAAGGCCAAGATCCTCGCCGATGTCGCCGGCCATCTACGCTTTGCCCTGCCAAAGCGTTATGGCGGCAAGGACGGTTCCAACCTCTGGATGGCTGTGATCCGCGAGCACTTTGCATCCAAGGGGCTCGGCCTGCACAACGATCTGCAGAACGAGCATTCAATCGTCGGCAATTTTCCCGTCGTGACCATGCTTGATCGCTACGGCCACGATGACCAGAAAGCGATGATCGAGGGCTCGATCACCGGGAAGTACCGCATCACGTTCGGCTTGACCGAGCCGCAGCACGGCTCGGATGCCACCCATATGGAGACGCGCGCGGCGCCGGCGATGCGCGACAACGTCAAGGGCTGGATCATCAATGGAGAGAAGATGTGGACGACCGGCATGCACGTCGCCACGCATTGCGCACTTTTTGCGCGCACTTCCGGCAATGACGGCGATGCGCGCGGCATCACCTGTTTTCTGGTGCCGGCAAACAGCGCCGGCGTCAAGGTCGAGGAATATATGTGGACCTTCAACATGCCGACCGATCATCCGCGGGTCAGCTTTACCGATGTGTTCGTGCCTGAGGATGCGCAATTCGGCGAGGTCGGAAGCGGACTGTCGCTCGCGCAGTGCTTCGTTCACGAGAACCGGATTCGCCAGGCGGCGAGCTCGCTGGGGGCTGCCGTCTATTGCATCAACGAAAGCGTCAAATATGCGCGCGAGCGCAGACCCTTCGGCCGGGCGCTGGCCGAGAACCAGGCCATCCAGTTCCCGCTGGTCGAGCTTGCGACCCAGGCCGAAATGTTGCGTCTTCTGATCCGCAAGACGGCCTGCGAGATGGACGAGCTCACCGACCAACAGATCGAGCGCACCATCTCCGACAAGGTATCGATGTGTAATTACTGGGCAAACCGCCTGTGCTGCGAAGCGGCCGATCGCGCCATGCAAGTACACGGCGGCATGGGCTATTCACGCCACAAGCCGTTCGAGCACATCTATCGCCACCATCGGCGTTACCGCATCACCGAGGGCAGCGAAGAGATCCAGATGCGAAAGGTGGCGGGATTCCTGTTCGGCTACCTGGGTGCCAGGACGACGCCGGGCAAATAGCCGCTACATTTCGGTTCCACTGCCTTGCAGGTAACCCTTCAGTTTCGGATTCGGCATGATGATTGCTGCGATAAATGCGATGGCGCACATCAAGGTCACGTACCAGTAGAAATTGGACTCCACTCCGCTATCCTTGAACAACAGCGCCACATATTCGGCAGAGCCGCCGAAGATCGCGTTGGCGATTGCATAGGCAAGGCCGACGCTCATCGCCCGCACCTCGGGTGGAAACATTTCTGATTTAACCAGCCCGCTGATCGAGGTGTAGAAGGACACGATGGCGAGCGCCAGTACGATCAGGACATAGGCCGTGTAGGGGCTCTTGACGTCGCCTATGGCATACATGAGCGGGACGGTGAACACGGTGGCAAGACCGCCAAACAACAGCATGGAGGTCTTGCGGCCGACGCGGTCCGAAAATGCTCCAAATGGCGGCTGCATGATCATGTAGGTGCAGAGCACCGCGGTCATCACGACGTTCGCGGTCCGATCGTTCATATGTGCGGTGTTGATCAGATACTTCTGCATATAGGTTGTGAAGGTGTAGAAGATCAGCGATCCACCGGCGGTATAGCCGAGAACAATCAAGAACGCCCGGGTGTGATGCTTGAAGATTTCGCGCAAGGAGCCTGCTTCCTTGCGTGCACGAGTCTCGGCCGAAGATGTTTCCGTAAGCGACGCGCGCAGAAACAACGCGACCACGGCGAATACGGCGCCGATAAAGAACGGGATACGCCATCCCCAGGCTTTCAATTCAGCATCGCTCAGCAACAGTTGGACGATCAACACGACCAGTGAGGCCAGCAACTGGCCGCCGATCAGCGTGACGTACTGGAATGAAGCGTAGAAACCTCGCTTGCCGGGCGGAGCCACTTCGCTCATGTAGGTCGCACTGGTACCGTACTCGCCGCCAACTGAAAATCCCTGCACCATGCGCGCGAGCAGCAACAACACCGGCGCCGCCTTTCCGATCGTCGCATAGGTAGGCATCGTCGCGATGGCGAGCGATCCCGCGCACATCATCAGAACCGAGATCATCATCGAGTTCTTTCGGCCATATTTGTCGGCGACAAAGCCGAAAGCATAGCCGCCGATCGGCCGCATCAGGAAGCCGATTGCGAACACTGCTGCGGTCTGCAAAAGCTGCGTGGTCTGATCGCCCTTCGGAAAGAAGGCCGGCGCGAAATAAAACGCCGTGAACGCGTAAGCGTAGAAATCGAACCACTCGACAAGATTGCCGGACGAGCTTCCGAAAATAGCCCAGATTCTTCGGCGTACATCGGCGCGATCATCGTGTGCCGCCGCGCCGATGGTCATCGTGTCGCTGGTCATCAAATTCCTCCCTGCACATTTTTATCTGATCCAAGGCGCGATCTTCGGCCTTCCCGAACTGCCCCCTTCGGAACGGTCAAAATATCGCACCCTTCCGATCCGGAAAAACCTAACGGCCCCAACTGGTACCGGGAAACATTTTGCGTAGCTGGTCGTTATCCGTCATCCTCTGCTTGACCAATTCATAGATCTCGCGATTGGACTTGGCGGTCATTTCGGCCAATTCGCGGGCGCGCGCGGACGCGTTGTCGAACGCCTGGGTCGCGATGTCACGCCGCTGCTCGTTGGAAAGCTTGAGGTCGCGAAGCATGGCAGCGACCTGTTCCGAGGCTGAGCGAAAGATTTCGAGCTGCCGATGGAAAACCTCGGTCGCAGCCTCATTTGTCAACTGCGCCGCCTTGGACATCGCGTCGATATTTCGCCGCTGGGTTTCGATCATGGCCGAAATGTCGACATCGGGCAGGTTGAAGTTTTTCGTCATATTCCCGATCTGCTCCCGCATGGCTTCCGCTGCCTTGTCTATCTCTGTGACCATTTGGACCTCCTCTTGGTTGCACCTCCATCAGACCTTAAACGCGAGAGTTGGCTTGCGATCTATTCCGCGGGCACTTGCACCGGTTTCACCCTGGCGCGGAGTTCGTCGACCAGAACCCGCTTGTTTTCCGAGTAATCGATTGGCACGACGACGAGATGGACGCCGCCGCCCTCGAAAGCCGCTTCAAGCGTCGGGATCAGTTCGCCGGATCTCGCAACCCGCGATCCCTTCGCACCGTAACTCTCGGCATATTTCACAAAATCGGGGTTGCCAAAGGTCAGGCCAAAATCCGGGAAATTGTCGACGGCCTGCTTCCAGCGGATCATGCCGTAAGCCGAGTCCTCGAGGATGAGGACGACGAGATTGAGCTTGAGGCGAACCGCGGTCTCCATCTCCTGCGAATTCATCATGAAGCCGCCGTCGCCGCAGATGGCCATGACCCTCCGCTCGGGGTAGAGGATCGATGCCATCATCGCCGAGGGCAGGCCTGCACCCATCGTGGCCAGCGCGTTGTCGAGCAACACGGTGTTGGCAACATAAGTACGGTAGTTCCGCGCAAACCAGATCTTGTACATGCCGTTGTCAAGCGCGATGATTCCGTCCTCGGGAATGACCTGCCTGACATCGTGAACGATACGTTGTGGCGTCACCGGCCAGCGGTCTTCCTTGTTGCGATCGGTGATGCGGCCCAAGATACCTTCGCGAAGGCCAAGCAGCGCGCCGGCGTGGTGCAGTCGGCCTTCTACCCGATCAGCGAGGAGTTCCAGGCTCGGCCCGACATCGCCCACCACCTCGCATTGCGGAAAGTAGACCTGCTCGACGGTCGCCGGCGTGTAACTGACGTGGATGACCTGAGGCCCTTTCGGGCCCATGATGAATGGCGGCTTCTCGATCGTGTCATGCCCGATGGCGATAATGAGATCGGCGCGATCGACGGCTTCGTGGACATAATCGCGCTCACTCAACGCGGCCGTTCCCATATAGAGGTTGCTTCCGCCGGGCGCCGTTCCCTTGCCCATCTGCGTCGTGAAGAACGGAATCCTGGTACGGCGAACGAATCCGCCGATTCCGGCCGTGCTTCGCGGTCTCGAGGCCGCAGCACCCAGCATGATGAGCGGGCGCCTGGCGGCAAGGATCATCTCCGCCGCGCGATCGAGTGAAGCGCGATGCGCGACCGGAATCTCGATGGGGTGTTGAGGGACCACCGCGACCGGTTCGGTCTCCTCGCCAGCTATATCCTCCGGCAGTTCAAGCAGAACCGGGCCCGGGCGCTCCTCAGCGGCGATCCGGAACGCGTCCCTCACCAGTGTCGGAATCGTTGCAGATGAGACGATCTGCCGCGACACCTTGGTGAGGGGTTTGAAGGCGCTCACGACATCGACGATCTGAAAGCCGGCCTGGCGGCTTTTCATGATTCCCTTCTGCCCGGTAATCATCACCATCGGCATGGCGCCCAAAAGCGCATAAGCCGCGCCGGTCGTCAGATTGAGCGCGCCGGGCCCCAGCGTCGTGATGCAGACGCCGGGCTTGCCTGTCAGCCGGCCATAGGTTGCGGCCATGAAGGCCGCAGCTTGCTCATGGCGGTTGAGAATGAGCTCTATCTTCGAGTTTCGCAGCGACTCGACCACATCCAGGTTTTCCTCGCCCGGCACCCCAAAGATCCGCTCAACACCTTCGTTCTCCAGCGCCGCTACGAGCAGATCGGAACCCTTGGGCATTTCAGGTCATCCTTTCGCGGGGTTGTAGCTGGATGTGGGGCTGTGCCAATCGTTCAGTCGTCACCTGTGCTGTGCACCATCGAGCAGTCGCAGGCAGTATAGACCGATTTTCGCCGGATGTTGATATCGATCCCAACGTGGCCGGCTTCTCGACCCACGAAGATCGCAGCGTTGGATGGCGACCGCTGCGATGCCGGATTCGATGCTGGATTTGATACTTCTTGCAACGGGTCTTGAGCGCAGAAGCCGCCTCAGCGGCGACCGAAGGCAAACGCAGAAGCGCCGGGCACCGAAAACGAATTGATGCCGCTCTCGATACCCCCGGGCTGTTGGGCGTAGCCGACCCCGAGTGACAGGCTGAGATTCGATGTCGGACGGAATTCAATGCCCGCATGCGCACTATAGCCGGGCGCCGTACTGGACGTGGAGTCGAAGCCGGCAAGGGAACTGCCGATGCCGGTATTATATTTCAAGCTGTCGAAACCGGCATAGACCGTAACCGGTGCGCTACTGAAGTTGTAGCCGAACTGTACGCCCTCGTAGGACAGCGGGCGTGCATTGCTCCACGCTCCCTCCTGGCTGAAGCCGTTTATGCTCAAACCCGATCCGCCGCGTTCGCTGCCGACAAACCAGCCGTTCGAAAAATTGTAGCGCGCAGAAAAGTTGCTGCCGCTGCCGCTGTCACTGCCGTCGAAGCCCGGAATGCTGCCGTAGCGTTGGCCGGCGGCCAGCCCGCCCCCGAAGCCGGTCTGCCAGCCTGTGGTCCAATATGGCACGGAGGCGTCTTGCGCGTGGGCCGCTTGCCCGTTGAGACAAAGCGCCGCCAATGCGAACACGAATGCGAACACGAATGCGAAACCTAACCTGCCTGGGACCATGGACATCCACGCGACGATCAAATGCTCGAAAAACTATAGGGTCTAAACTTCGCAAACGCCAGTGCTAGCATGACAACCGATCGTTCCGTTCGCAAGGCAACGAACCCAGCCTGGAGGTCTCCTTCGACAAGATTGAAATAGCTTGACCACGAATGCGGAGGTGCGGTGTAATCCGCCGTGCCGTTGGCCGATCGGATTACCGACTCTCAGGCGCGCCGTTCTCGGGGCAGAAAACCGCGCGACCGTTCGTAACGAATCTGAACTGCAATAATAGAACTACAGTCAAAAATCGGCTTGAAGCGCGGCTGGCCCGTGCCCTTGAGGCATCCGATGTCCCCCGGAGCGGCGTTGAAGATGAAGGTCGTGGCTGTTCGTTTCGCCCTTCTTCTGGGCATTTGGTTCATGATCGCGGATTGGAGCAAAGATGATGTTCCGGTCGGCGTCGCCGCTTCCGTCCTGGCGGTGTGGATCAGCCTTTCGCTCCTGCCACCCACCGCAATGCGTCCACGTCTCGGCCCGCTTGCCAAACTGAGCCTTCGCTTCCTGACCTCGTCGATCGTCGCGGGCGTGGATGTCGCGCGACGTGCGCTCCTGCCGCGCCTCGATTTGCGTCCGGGATTCGTTGCCGTTCCCCTTACCTTGTCGCCCGGCAGCGCCCGCAACGCCTTTCTCGTTTATTCGAGCCTTCAGCCCGGAACCATGCCTACCAACGCCGAAGACGAACTGCTTCAGGTGCATTGCCTCGATGTCTCGCACCCGGTAGCGGCGGCCATCATTGCGGATGAGGCCTTGTTCAAAAAGGCGATCGGCGATGAATGAACTGCTGCTCGCCGCTGCCGGCTTGATCGTCCTCACGGTCGCGATCGGACTTGCTCGTATCTTGCGCGGGCCGACCGACGTGGAAAGGCTGATGGCAGTCCAGTTACTCGGGACCGGCGGTATCGCCGCGCTGCTGCTGATTGCTTACGCGACAAACGTCCCGGGCGTGGAGGATGTCGCGCTCGGTCTTGCCCTGCTCGCCCCCTTCGCCACCATTGCCTTCATCAATCTGCTCGACGCCGACCAGGGAGACGCTGAGGTTTGACCACGCTTCTCCAGCTTTTCAGTGTCGCCGCCATCAGCGCCGGCGCGTTTTTCTTCTTCGCTGGCACGGTCGGCCTGCTGCGATTTCCGGACTCGCTTACGCGTCTGCATGCGCTGACCAAGGCCGACAATCTTGGCCTTGGCCTGGTTGTGCTCGGCCTGCTCCCGCGCGCTGAAAACACGCTTTCGGCGCTCAAATTGCTCGTCATCTGGGCGTTGGTCCTGCTCTCCGGCGCATCGACCGCGCAATTGATCGGCCGTGCACTCAGGCGAGGTCGCAAATGAGCGTTCTCCCCGTTCTTGACGTCGTTCTCGCCAGCCTGGTCATCGGCGTCGCCCTCTTTACCATCACCGCGCGGGACCTGTTCGCCTCGGTGGTCGGCTACGTCGCCTATGGGCTGTTGCTTGCCTTCGTCTGGATCCGCCTCTATGCGCCAGACGTTGCCCTGACCGAGGCGGCGGTTGGCAGCGGGGTCACCGGAGTACTGCTGATTACCGCCGGCAAACGGCTCGGAGCGCTCAAGAATGCTGCACCCGAGATGCGGCCTGGATTGAGCCTTAAAATCCTCACCGGCGCGCTTGCGGCGCTGGTGGCCGGCGCCTTGGGCACTGCCATCCTGATGCTGCCCGATCCGCCACCCTCGCTTGCGCCGGAGGCTGCCGCCGCGGCCAGCGGCGCGGGCGCTGGTCTTGAAAACCCCATTACGGCAGTGCTGATGTCCTATCGCTCCTTTGATACGATGCTGGAGAAGATCGTGTTGATCCTGGCCGTGGTCGGGGTCTGGTCAGTGGGCGCAGACAAGGCGTGGGGCCGCGCACCTGCGCCGCTTCGCCAATCCAGACCTTACGCACCGATGGTCCTTCTCGCCCGGACGCTGGCGCCTGTCGGCGTGCTCATTGGAATTCATATTTTCTGGACCGGCGCCGACGCGCCTGGCGGCGCTTTTCAAGGCGGCGCCCTGCTTGCGGCGATGTGGATGGTCACCATGATGGCGCGGCTGGCGGGGCCGCCCCGCATCGACGCGCAATGGCTCCGCATGGCCATGGTTGCCGGACCTGCCGTATTTCTCGTCACCGGCCTTGCAGGCGGCGTACTGGCAGGAAGCTTCTTCGCCTATCCGCCCGGCATCGCCAAACCCATCATTCTGGCAATCGAGGCGTTCATGGTTTTGTCCATTGCGACGGCATTGCCGATGCTCGTCGTCGGTCCGCCGAGCGAGAGACCTGATCAATGACCCCATCGGTTCTCGCAGGATTGACCGGCGCGGCCCTGGTGGGCCTTGGTCTCTACGGCCTCATTCTCCATCCACATCCGCTGCGCAAGCTGCTCGCCTTCAACCTGATCGGCAGCGGCGTTTTCCTGGTTTTCGGCATTGTCGCGCGGCGCGGCGCGGCTGCCGGCTTTCGCTTCGACCCGGTCCCGCAAGCCATGGTCATCACCGGAATTGTCGTCGCCTTTGCAGCCAGTGCGATCGCGGTAGCGCTCATCCTGCGCCTTTCCATGGAGAGCAGGAACGTCACGCTGGACCCCGAGGTCTGGACCAGGCCGAATGGCGGAGACGCGACGTAATGGCTGAACTCGGGACGACCACGCCGGGTGGCTACCTGCTCGTTCTGGCGATCCTCTTGCCGCTTGGGGGAATGATGCTCTCATTCACACCCGGAGGCCGTTGTGCCGAACGCGTCGCTCTGGGCTCGACGCCGTTCGGATTTGCGCTGGCCTGTGCGATCGCATTCGATGTCGGCCGGTCGGGCAAACCCATCGTCTACGCGGTCGGCGGACTGCCGCCACCGCTCGGCATCGCCTTACGCGCCGACGGCATATCGGCGGTGATGCTGGTGGCCGCCGCGATAATCGTGGCGGCCGCGGCGTTTTATGCCCGCGCGAAATTCGCCACGCCTGAGGGTGTACGTGAAAGCCGAAGTTCGCTGACCTTCTGGATCATGCTTCAGGCGATCTGGGCGGCGCTGACCATCATTTTCGTGGGCGGCGATCTTTTCAACCTCTACGTCGCATTGGAGTTGCTGACCTTCGCCGCGGTGCCGCTGGTTTGTATCGACGGCCGCCCCGAGACGCTCGCCGCCGCATTGCGCTATTTGCTCTTCGCGCTGTTAGGCTCGATTTCCTATCTGCTCGGCGTCGCCTTGTTCTACGGTGCGCACGGGACATTGGACATTCCGCTTCTCGCACAACGGGTTCAGGCTACGCCCGTGGTCTGGACAGCCGCGGCCCTGATGACCTGCGGCCTGCTTGCCAAGACGGCTCTCTTCCCGCTGCACCTTTGGCTGCCGCCCGCTCACGCCAACGCGCCGGCAGCAGCGAGTGCTGTGCTCTCCGGCCTCGTCGTCAAGGGCTCATTCTTTCTCACGCTTCGCCTGTGGTTTTATGTTCTTCCTGCCCTTCCCGCTGAAGAGATAGCGATAGTTCTGGGTTGCCTCGGCTCGGCGGCGATTATCGCAGGCAGCATCGTTGCCTTGCGGCAGGCGCGGCTGAAATTGCTGATCGCCTATTCGACTGTCGCCCAGATCGGTTACCTCTTTCTTGTGTTCCCGCTTGCTGCAGGCGCGCAAAGCTGGAGCGCAATCGGCTGGAGTGCCGGCGTGATGCAGATTCTCGCCCATGCATTCGCCAAGGCGGCGATGTTTTTCTCGGCCGGCCTGCTCGCCGAAGCACTGGGCCATGACCAGATCGCCAAACTCGGCGGCGCGGCGCGTGTGCTTCCGTTGACCTTCCTGACCATCGCGCTCGGGGGATTGTCGTTGATGGGCCTGCCGCCGAGCGGCGGGTTCAGCGCCAAATGGCTGATGCTGCAGGCATCCGCCGCATCGGGCCAGTGGCTGTGGACGCTTCCTGTTCTCGGTGGCGGCCTGCTTGCGGCCGGCTACGTCTACCGCATTCTTGCGCCGGCATTGTCTGACGAACGAATTTCGCCGGTGTCGTCTCCCAGGCGCAGCCAG
>Ga0207021_1045_pt1 | contig 33044 bp, 30 predicted proteins | sample Alteio_BWMinCont_49_FD_153496 | JGI IMG/M metagenome (GOLD analysis project Ga0207021, IMG submission 153496) | Enriched cells from forest soil in Barre Woods Harvard Forest LTER site, Petersham, Massachusetts, United States -... | ecosystem: Environmental > Terrestrial > Soil > Temperate forest >... | reverse complement strand
TACAACCCAGGAAAAAACAACTAGGAAGATCGGCAAGGACACGCAGCCCGAGTCCGATCCAGCCGAGATCGATCGCAACGCACCTGCCGGTAGCGAAAACTCCCTCGGGGCGGAGAGCGTTCGCGACGGCCGGCGTCAACGGACGACGGCACGGTCGAGGCGATCGACGAAATGGGTCCTGGCATCACCGCTCCGCTCTCCACCGACACGGCCGTAGGCGGCCGTTAGATCACCATCTAACGCACCCATGCAGAATCAAGGCGCTCGATCGAGGCCGCTGTTCGCCTGGAGGGGTTATGAGTTCCAGCTGATGAAGAGCTTGCCTCACCACCGCCCTGCTCAACGTAGCCCGAGCCTTTGCTGCAAACCTCTTAGGACTTTCAGAGACAACCCGTCCAGGCTGCCGCTTCTCGGGGGCTAGGCTCTCGATTACCTGCATGGGCTGCAGCCGCGGCCCCAACGCGGTGGCCCATCATTCCCATTACCGATCAGCGGTCGATGAGTGAATTCGCCGTTGGCAACAGTTGACCCAAAGAGTCACTTGTCCGGAGAGGCGACTATACATCCATGTAGGCGTTGTCGTTGCCCTTTGAGTAGCATAGCGATCATCTTCGAGCCTCGGGTGACGGTGACTGCCCCTAGGTCAGTACCACGATCTTTCCACCCGCTTTGTTCTCCTCCATGCAGCGATGCGCTTCGACGATCTCGTCGAGTTGAAAGACATTGCCGATCTGGATGTGCAAAGTGCCGGTCGCGATCTGATCGACCAATTCCTCAAGCGGCGTCCGCATGAAATCTTCCGATTTCCCGTTATAGCTGGTGAGGCAGACTGCAGTCGGGATCGCCTCCATCGGTGCGAAGTCGTCGAACGACCATTGGTTGCCGACGATGCCGGTCATGCAAACGATGCCGCGTTGTTTGGCACAGCGCAGCGAATCCTTCAGAGTCGTCGTGCCCACCAGTTCAAGAACCTTGTCGACACCCCCCGAACAAACCTCCTTGACCTGCTCGGCGATCGAGCCAGTATCGATGAACACCTGATCGGCGCCGCTTTCCAACAGCAGCTGATTGCGCTCGGGATTGCGAGTCGTTGCTGCGACGAAGGCGCCGTGTTTCCTGGCGATCGCCGCGGCCGCCAAGCCGACCGAGGTCGTGCCGCCGCGGATCAGCAGACGCTCGCCATTTTCGAGACGAAGTGACTTGAAGAGCGAGCCCCAGGAAGTCTGCAGCATCTCCGGAATCGCACCGAGTATTTCCCAGGCGAGTCCTGTCTTGATGAACTGCACCTGCTTTGCGGGTGCGCAGGTATATTCGGCGTAGCCGCCGTCGAACTGCCGCCCCATGCCGCCCATGGCGGTCGCGACGATATCGCCCTTGCGGAACTCGCCTCCTGGTGCGTCTTCCACAAGTCCAGCCGCTTCGATGCCCAGCACGCGCGGGAACGTGACGTCTGGAGAATGGCCCTGCCGCGTAAACAACTCTGAGCGGTTGAGACCGAACGCCTTGACCCGTATCAAGACCTCGCCAGCCTTGGGAGTGGGGATGGGTCGGCTCTCGATCTTGAGAACCTCCGGCCCACCTGCGTCGTAAATCACTGCGGCTTTCATCGTCGGCATCTTTCGTTCCATTCTGAGCGCTGCGGCGCCGGGCTGAATTGTGACACATCTAGTCCTTGTCATCCCAGCGAACATAAATCAGAGCCGTGCGTACATGACTCGGCAGCCAGACATCCACGCCGGCCAGACGGTTAATCCAGCGAGGTTGAATCTCCCTCACCGATTCGTCCACGATCTTGTCCAGAAGCACTTTGAACAACAGGAACTCATTGTCGGGTCCAATCTGTTTCGCGGTTTCAGACCAGAAGGCAGCCTGATCCATGCCGTTGTGGATCCGCTTGACCGTGCTGTAGACGTCCATCGTGAACTCCTTGCTCATCAGGACGTCCTGCTTTGTGCCGATGCTTGTAAGATGCCCGCCTACGAAGGTGTCGAAGTCGTAGGCAAGCAGCTGATCGAATACCTTCAGGTACTCATGAAAGTTTGTTGTGATATCGAATCCCGAAAAAGGAGCATAGCCGGGAGTTACGCAGTCAATCGCCATTATGAATTTTGCCTGAGGGACATAGATGAAGAGATCGCCTTCATTCGAGTGATAATCGTGGCGGGTGAGCTCGACAGTCTTGCCGCCAAGCGAGATCGTCTTCTCTGTCTTGAATGTTACGTTTGGCACTAATCGATTCGGATCGTTCATCTCTTTCAGGAAATCGGCGACCGTGTCCAGCGCAATGATCTGCAGACCTTTGATGTCCTTGAACGCCGCCGAACCGCCGATGTGATCCTTGTGCGTGTGGGAGTAGACAAGTATCTTGATTGGCTTGTCAGTCACTTTTGCAATGGCTGACGGAATATTCTTTCCGTAGCTTGCCGGCGCATCGAACACGATGACGCCCTCATCGGTTACAAGAAATGCGGATTGCCACCCGTTATCGGAGATGACGTATACGCCTCCTCCAACGCTTTTGACCGCATATCCCAGCTTCGGATCGATCTTCCAGAACTGCGCCTTCACAGATGGCAAAACAGGAAGATACTGCTGCAGCGCCTCGGGCGAGTCCTCGGGTGGAGGTTGCATCGATGCTTGTTGCGAAGACTGAGCTAATAGGTGAACGCACAGCATGGCAACAAACGCGAGAATGCACGTGTGCCTCTTCATTAAAGGCCTCCTTGTGGTTGACGGTGAGTGATGTGGAGTAATTACGCTTTATGCGCGCGGTGGATTCGTGGTCGAAAAGCAGTAACGCGCAATCTTCCAGTCGCCATCGATCTTCTGGAAGATGAAGAGTTCCTGATTTGCTTCCGGACTGCTGGCGCCGGTCGCGTTGACTATTCCGGCCGAGTTGGTGCTCGCAAATGCCCAGGCTGGGGCAACCTGCACGACTTCGGCAACCGTGAACTCGACCTTCAGCGTGATTGTTGCGAAGACCGCGAGATACGCTTTGCGAACAGCATCGGTCCCCACGCTGGACGAAAAGTGCTGCGGCATGAACACGCCGTCGGTAGCATAATCTTCATCACAGCATCGGTGTCTGATTGGTTTAACGCATCTTGATATTGCGCGAGCACATCGGCGACGGCCTTTTCGTCTGCATTCATAATTTCGGCCCTCGGAGTTTGGTTTTGCGTTCAAGAGGAAGATAAGGCTTATCCCGCATGCGCGATAAGCGGGGTAAACTGGGAATCACATTTCCATAATTGGAATAATGACGATGGACCTCAATTCGCTGATGATCTTTGCCAGAGTCGTTGAGGTGAACAGCTTTTCTGAGGCGGCCCGCCGCCTCAAGATGCCCGTTTCCACCGTGAGCCGCCGGGTTGCTGAGCTGGAGGATCAACTCGGGGTTCGTCTGCTTGAACGCTCGACACGCAGCTTGAGGCTCACCGATGTCGGTTCCGAAGTGCTGGAGCATGCCCGGCACAGCGCAGAACTGAGTGAGGCGGTCGATGGGATTGTCTCGAACCACCTGGCGAACGTCTCAGGATCCCTGCGGCTTTCGGCGCCACCCAGCATCTCCGACTCATTGCTTGCGCCGTTGCTCGTCGCATTCCAGGCGTCCTATCCCAATGTGCGTGTGCAGGTTTTCATTACCGAAAGGATTGTCGATCAGATCGCCGAGGGAGTCGATCTGGCGTTCAGGGTAGGCGAACTCGAGGATTCGTCGCTGATTGCGCGCAGGCTTCTGACCTACCGTCATCAGCTTGTCGCGAGCCCTGCCTATCTCAAGAAATGCCAGGCGCCCAAATCACCACGAGATCTGCTTGAACACCGGCTGCTAGCCTTCTCGTTTTGGAGGCCCGAGAAGATATGGAACTTTGTTCAGCCGAATGGAAAAGACAAGGAGACGATCACCTTCCAGCCTTACCTCACGATTAACGAATACGCGGGCCTGGCCACCGCGCTTCTCGCCGGGGTCGGGATCGGCGATCTGCCACCGATTGTGCAGCCCGAATTGCTGCGCGAAGGGCGCCTCGTTGAGGTCATGCCGAAGTGGCACTTCCCAAACGTCAATCTTTCGCTGGTCCATCACGGGAATCGTTACGTACCGCGGCCGGTGCGCGTCTTCAAGGAATTCGCGGCGCAAATGGCTTCAACACTTTTTCCGAAGCTTCCGGCGTAAGGCCTCCGCTCCGCATGGAGCATTTGGACAACCGTTTGGACACTTATCAGGGGCGTGGGTGGACATTAGATGCAGCCATTCGACATGCTACCTCCTTGAAGACTTCAATACTCGCTTCGGCCCAAGCAGGCGTGTAAGTCATTGATCTGTTCAGCTCGATTCGGGCCACATTGCTCGCGGCTGCCAAGTGTCCGAGATGCCGACTTATCGTCCAAGTGGCAAAAAAAGAACTACGCGTCTCATTCAACTTTTGAGGCTTAACCGGCAGTAATACGGTTATTGGAGATCAGGGCGACCGGAGATGTACGTTTGAAGGCCACTGGCTGGTCTTCCAAGGATTGTCCCGAGGGCAGGGTCAATCGCCTCGAACTCGCCCGCGGCGATGGCTTCGTATGATCCCACCCAGGTATCCACCTCCCATGTTGGAACTCCGAGCTTGCTCCGCCACTCCTTCGCAACATCAACCGGCTCATCTTCGTAGCGCAGCGACCGGTGCTTCAGGGAGCCGATCAATGCAGCTGTCTCACTCAGGCTGAGAGCTGTTGGTCCGGTCATCGGAAACGTACCCAATAAAGGTGTATCGCTGGCGAGCAATTTCGCAGCGGCTTCTGCGATTTCTTCTCTTCCAACCCATGACACCTTGCCCTGACCGCCGGGGCCTTTCATCACGCCGTCTTCATTAAACATCTGCACGGCGAGCTCGGAGTAAAAGCTGTCCCGCAGGATCGTATGTGGTACCCCGGTTACTTTGAGAAATCCCTCGCTTTCATAATGATCGCGGGACATAGGGAAGCGAGAGTTCGGTGAAGCTCCCAGCGTAGAGAGATAGATCAGGTACCGAACACCGGCTCGCTGTGCGGCCTGGAATGCGTTGCGATGCAATTTTGAACGTTCGCCGGGCTTGGCGTAACCGGAAACGATGAATGCCGATGACACACCTCGAAATGCATGGTCGAGGGATTCGACGTCGCCGTAATCGCCAGTGACCTTCTCTGCCGATGGAAAGCTGGAGAGCTTCTTGGGATCCCGGACGAGCAATCGAAACTCTTTGCCAAGCCGCTCAAGTTGCTTGGCAATACTGGAACCGATCTTCCCGGTAGCTCCTGTGACAAGGATTAAATCTTGCGTTGACATGGAAAGGCACCTCTCGCAAAACGACTGAATGTCTCAATAGACGCCTTGACAACTACAAGCGACACAAAAAATGTTACACTAGTTTTCAAGCGACCGAACTATGAATTCCAGGTTCTCAACTGCGGTCCACATCCTCACCCTACTGGCTTCCATGCCGGATGAACGGGTCACCTCGGAACTGATCGCCGGAAGCGTAGGAACGAATCCCGTAGTGATCCGGCGCCAACTGGCCCTGCTCCGAAAGGCAAAGCTGGTCGAATCCAAGGGAGCACGAGGTGGCGGGTGGATGCTCGGGCAAAAGCCGGGAGCAATCAAGCTGAGCCAGGTGAGAGACGCGCTGGGCGAAGAAGCCACATTTCGAATGCACAAGAACGATCCATCTCCGAACTGCACGGTCGGCCAGTATGTTCGTCAAGCATTGGGAGGCGTCTATGAGGACGCGGAAAAAGCAGTCGCCCGCTCTCTCGAAAGCCGTACCATCCAGGATCTGCTGATGACCGTAAATCGCTACGCAAAGGCGGGTGTACCAGTCAGAAAGTAGCGCTTCGCAAAACATCATCAGCTTTCGGCGAGAGGGACACGAGGTAGATAAATGAGAAGCTTAAGCGTATCGAAATACTTTGGGATCACAGTCGCGGCCATCTTGGCGTTAAGTCTTGGAAGGGCCGACGCTACAACCTGCGATCGCGCATGCCTTCTTCAGCACGCGGCGGAGTTCAATAGCGATATGCTCGGTCACACCACCGGCAAAATCCCGTTGGCCCCAGCAGCGGAGATCCGAGAAAACACCAAAACCATCTCACTCGATGCCAGTAAGTGGTCAAGCGTCAAGCAAATCCGCTCTCAAGGCGTCTTTGCAGATCCAATTCTCGGTAATGTGGTTGAGCATCTGGCTGCAGAAACGGACGCCGGCAAAACCGTCTATATCGGCACCCGGCTCAAAGTTGCCGGTGGAAAGATTACAGAAGTAGAAATCAACTTTGACGACGGTCATCAGGTCAATGCAAAAAACCTGATCCCATATGATCCACTCTTCACCACGATCGTGCCCGAAGGCGAGCGTTCGACTCGTGAGCAACTGGAGCGCATCATCACCTCATATTTCCAGGGTTTGACCGACCACAAGCCGATCGAGGCGGACTACGATCCCCGCTGCGACCGCTACCACAGTGGAAACCGCGTCACCCACAACTCTCGAAACGGAGTCGAAAGCAGCGGCGATGTGGGTTGCTACGAGAGCAACCTTGGTCCGAAGCCGTGGGGACCAGCGACCGAAACTCGGATTGCAGTGATCGATCCTGAACGGGGCGTTGTGATCGGGTACTCCATTCTCTATTACGGCGACAGTCCGCGCAGGATGCAGATCAACGAGGTTTTCAAGATTCTCGACGGCCGCATTCGGATGGTCGACAACATCGGACTCATGGAAGACGGGATCACCACCTCTGGCTTCACTCACTAGCTAGTTCTTTCGGCCAGGAGAACTATTACAACCGATTTATTAGGGGATATGCATTGGAAATTCGGACAAGCGGTTCCAGACGGCAGTTTCTCTCCGCCCTTGCCATGACAGCAGGTACCGCTACTATGTTTCGTCCGCGATTGGGATGGGCTGCAGACGCGATCGGTTCTAGAGTGGGCGACATTGTCGTCAAGACGATCGGGATCGACACTCACAATCACATCGACGTTCCCCTCACCGCCGCCGAAATGCCCGGCCCAGATATCGATCTGAAGGGCAAGATGAAGCGTTCTGGCCTGGCAGCCATCTGCATGACCTTTGCAACCGACTATCAGCCTGGAGACGCTTACGATCGCTTTCTCAAAGGATTGGCATCCATGGATCGGCAGTTGGAGCGCAACAGCATGAAGCGCTCCTTAACGCCCGATGACATCAGAACAGCTCATATGAGTGGACAGCCGACGGTCATCCAATCGGTTGAAGGTGCCCACTTCCTCCAGGGTCATCTTGAACGTATGAAAGAAGCCTATAACCGAGGTCTTCGGCACTTTGGGCTGCTTCACGACAGCGATGCAACCGTACCGTTGGGCGACGTGTATACCAATCCGCCGCGCTATGGCGGATTGACCGCATTCGGAGCGTCCGTCATTAAGGAATGCAACAGGCTGGGCATGGTTGTCGATCTCGCCCATGCAAGTATGCAGACTACTCAAGCCGCGCTGAAGGCTACGAACCGGCCGGTTATCATCTCCCATACCGGTCTCGATACCCAGTTGGGGAACGATCCACGAATGGCGCAGCTGATGCATCCACGACTTATTAGCAAAGAGCAGGCCAAGATTGTCGCTGACGCTGGTGGCGCAATTGGAGTCTGGACGCATCTATCCGACACGCCATTAGAATATGCCCACAACATCCGAGCTTTAGTCGACGTGATCGGCGTTGATCATGTGTGCATCGGCACGGATACCAAGCTCACCCAACCCGGTACTCGCCCTGCGGGCCCCCCGCCTGGAGATCACAGCGGCTCTGCCGGTCCAGGTGGTCCGCCTCCTGGCTTTCGTCCAGGACAGAAGCACCCGCAGGTTGGAGAGCGCACCAATTTGGCATGGGAGGATCAGACCGCCGGTTTCTACTACGTGGTTGTCGATGCGATGTTGAAGACTGGTTTCGCTCCAGACGAAATTGGAAAGATCGGCGGAGCGAATTACCTGCGCATTTTCGCCGCAACCGTCGACAAGTAAAACTGATGAGCGTTCGCCCAGAATTCCGGCGGTAGTCTCGGATGCTGGCACGAGCGTCTAAGCATAGAAATGAGTGCGATGACCCCAAATCCCAATATCTGTCGCTTTGAACCTCTTCTGAACAGCGAACAGGCAGCGGAGCTACTCCAAATCCATCACAAAACGCTGCAAAAGCTAGTACGACGAGGCGAGATTCGCGGGACACACATTGGTAAGCTGTGGCGCTTTCGTGTATCCGACCTGAACGCATGGTTTGAACGGAACCAGCGTGCAAATTAAACGGGTGCTGTCATCGAAAACTCGGCTCGCAAACTAACTCAAAGATATCGACCTCTGCCTGGCGTCGCGGTACGCTTATATACAGCCATCCGTTGCGCCTTAACAAGGAGTATTCATGTCAAGGCGAACACGGTATCATGAGTGCCATCTTCCATCACGCGATGCGTTATGAGTGGGTTGACCGTAACCCAATCAAGCTCGTCCGCCAAAGCGCCAAACGGGAGAGAACACCTGATGTACTCGAATTGGCCGAACTTCAGCTCCTTCTCAGCAAGTGTTTGCCCGGGAGCGCACGTTGGCACTTCTCGACGCAGCTACTGGGCTTCGGGTCAGCGATTTGTTAGCACTTCGCTGGATCGACGTCGATTTTGAGAACCTGGAGCTTCGTGTCACGCGATCGATCTGGCACCAGGTCGTAGGCAGCTGCAAAACGGAGGCCTCCGCCAAGCCCGTCCCTATGGACAGTTACATGGCAGAGGATCTTCTCCGCTGGCGCCGTCAGAGTACCTACACATCGGATGACGATTACGTCTTTGCCAGCGAGACGATGAGGGGAAAACAGCCCTATTGGCCGGACAACCTGATGAAGCGCCACATCAGGCCGGTTGCAAAAGCAAACGGCATAAACAAGAACATCGGCTGGCACACTTTCCGCCACTCCTTCGGCACGTTGCTAAAGGCAAACGGGGAAGATGTCAAAACCGATCAGGAGCTTTTACGACACGCGAACAGCAGGATAACGCTCGACGTTTATACGCAAGCTGTGAACTCGAACAAGCGGGCCGCACAGAGCAAGGTTGTAAGCATGATGGTTTCGAGCGTGGGAACAAAAGTGGCGGGCGCGGGCACAACTGATTCAACAAAACAGGCTCAAAATGCAGGCTAGGAAGCTTATTGTGCCCGTATTGTGCCCAGATTTCGTTGTCACTTTAAGTCCATACGTCCCGTAAGTCTTTTGGAATGTATGGCGGGGACGACGGGGCTCGAACCCGCGACCTCTGCCGTGACAGGGCAGCATTCTAACCAACTGAACTACGTCCCCACTTCAAAAAATCAGCCACATAGCGGAAACCCGCGCCAGATGCGGGTTTTGCATATTTCGCATATGCCGCACCGTTCGCGCCGGCCGCCCCGGATAGCGGTAATTCCGGGATGAACGCCCACAAACCGCCTACAAAAATCTCGGCATTGCCGTGGCTTGTCACGAGATTTATCTTATCACGGTGTTTCCGCCGCCGTCCGTATGGCGACGCTTTCTCATAGACATGCCTTGAATCAAGGGCATATGATTTGCGCCACAAACCGGCCCGCTCTGGCACGGTGATTGTGGAGTAGTCAGCCTTGAATCTCGCCGATTCAATCGACGGGAGGACGAACGCCCTCACCGTGTCCGATGTTGCCGAACTGCTGAAGGTTTCCGAACGCCAGGTCTACAAACTCGCGGCAGAAAATCTGATCCCCTCATTCAAGGTCGGCGGCTCCGTGCGGTTCGATCCCGCCACCATCGCGGCATGGCTGCGGCAAAAAATCGGACCCTCATCGGTTCGCCCTGCCGACATCTCGCGCGGAACGCGCAGAATTTCCTGAGATTCACCGGTGCCGACCGGGATCCGGTTGTAGTTTGAAATTGATTGGTGGCAATTTGCCTGAATCGAATGCTGATGGAGGTCACCAATAATGGCCAGCTTATTTGTCGATGGCAGCGGATACGTCATCCAGGTTTGGTTGGACGCTGGTGCGTCGGTATGGGCATATATGTGCGATCCACAAATCCTCTTGCTGCTCCCGCTGCTTCCGCGTCCCCATCGCCATGCGCCGATTCTACAAACAAACCCTCTGCATTCCTCAGAATCTTCTGCTTACGAATCAGGACTTGCACCACGGGCTGCTAGTTGCACCACGGGCAGCTAGGCATTAAGCGTCATCTGCTGACCAACGGCCGGCTCAACGCCGAGCGCATCGCCAAGGATGGCGACACAATAGATTTCCTTCCCGTCGTGAAACTGTTCACTCCCGACGCCTCCTGCACCTGGCTGCTGACCGAGATCGACCCGGAGAATGAGGATGTGGCGTTCGGTCTCTGTGACCTTGGCAGGGGATGCCCCGAGCTAGGCTCCGTCAGCCTTGCCGAAATCGCCGCGCTGCGCGGCCAACTCGGTCTTCCGGTGGAGCGCAATCTCCACTTCGAAGCCGACAAGTCTCTGACCGCTTACGCAGACGAAGCCCGTCTGCTCGGCCGTATCAAGACGTAAGCCGCGCCACTGCCTCCGAACATGAAAGGAACCAAATCATGAACGACTTTCTCAACTCTTATTCTCGTTATCTCGAAGCCGTCGCCAAAGCCAACGCACTGAACAAGCCTCTTGTCTTCGACGCGCTCGCAGCCGCGGGCCTGACTCTGGTCGAGGTTGAGTTTGACGGCGAGGGTGATAGCGGGCAAATCGAAGGCGTATACGCATACGCAGGCGACACGCGGACCGAACTACCCTCATCGTCCCTGACGCTGCATCAGGCGGCGCAGAACAAAGCCGATCTCAAGACCACGACGGTCAGCATCTCTGATGCCATCGCAACCCTCTGTTATGACTATCTCTCCCAAACCCATGGCGGCTGGGAAAACAACGACGGCGCCTATGGCACATTCGCGTTTGATGTCCGCGAGCGCACCATTCGCCTCGATTTCAATGAGCGGTTTAGCGATTCCACCCTCCACACCCACGATTTCTGAGGGAGTCGAGCATGGCACATCCGTATCACCACGCGCTGCCCAGCGTCCGCAAATGGGGCGGCATGGACGACGATTATCTCCCGATCCATAACTGGATGGATGAGTCTAAGAAAATCGTTGCCGACTTCCGCCATAGAATGCTTCGGCATCATGCCGAAGGGGTATTCATGGCCGAGAAGATTTTCGGCCATACGATCACGCTCTCGACTGGCCGGGTGATCCCGGTCCGATGGATCGGCGAACAGCATGTTCGCGAGGACCTTGGCTTCATTCCGTCCTTTGCGGATTGGGTAAAAGCGATCAGGCCGGAGCCCTGGATGGGCCGCGCCCTGAAGCTTGAGGATGGGGCGCCGCAGAAGCTGTCCTGCGATCTTTCCGATTCAATTTCTGATTTACAACCGCGCAATCTTCGGCTAGGAGGTAGTCCATGAGCATGACAGATCAACAAATTGTTAGAAGCCGCCTTGCCGTTGCTTCAAGAACTCGTCAAGAGAGACATGCTCATTGCCACGATCGACGTTCCGGCGCCCCCGCACACACCAGATGTCATGTATACTTCTGCCCGGAAATCTATACACCTATGTTCAAGACAATCCCACTGGCCTGCTTGTTAGTATGCGCACTTTTGGCGAGAACATCCTTCACTCAAGTTACGGCCGACACAGCCCAGGGACAGAGTCCTTATGGCGTATATCAAGTCGGTGATATTGACGATGTAAATGTCGTCAACGGTAACCTGTCGCTGCACATCCCGCTTTTGAGCTATCCGCAGCTCGGTAAAGACCTCCGGATGGAGTTTTCTATTTATTTCAATGACAAGAAGTGGTTCATCGGAAACTTCCGAGATGTCCTTCAAGCGAACGGCCAGTCCTACTGGGAAGGACAGTGGACTGGGCCAATAGTTCAATATGAGCCAACTCCCCCCATGGTTGGCGCATACATAGCTCGGAACCAGGATGTCGTCTTTGGGCAAGATGTCCAAACACAGTCATACACGGTCGGCGCGCCTCCAAGTGAGTACGCTGTGACTACAAATTTTTACGGGCAGTACGTCATCGAGGCGAATGGAGCCAAGCACTACATAGGCGATTCCGAAACTCAGACATGCCAGGTGATAGCGGGCGGCAATTGTCCCACAGTCTATAGCGGCTATGGGGCCGCATATCCGGCAACTGACGGAACAGACTGGCCTTACGGCCTACGGTACGTCATAGCCAACAATAACCCGCCTACGACAATCACAGAAGCTGACACGAACGGAAACCAGATTGTTACATCTGGTAGCGGGTGGAGCGATACAATTGGTCGCAACTTTCCAGGATCGCAGTCAGGCCCTGGTGCCGAATATCAGACGAGCACTCCAGGAGTGACCGTCCCTGGCATTCCTTTGGCTCAAGGAAGTATCGGGAACTGCCCTTCGGGAACAACGTCGGCACGGGAATGGATCGTTCCTGCGCACAATTCAAGCACGGAACCTTACTATCTCTGCTACAGCAGCTTTACCTATCAGACCGCCTTTGATGTTGATTCAGTGTTAAATACGACGCTATATGGAGTCTCAGAAGTCAGTTCGAGCAGTCAGGGCTACTCTCCGGCACTGCTGATAAGCGCCGTCGTTCTACCGAACGGCACTTCGTATACGTTTTCTTACGACCAATACTTGTCGTTGACCCAGGTCACACTCCCCGCCGGGGGATCAATCAGCTATACATGGCAGAACGTTCCGTTTTTTCAATCCTCGGGAACTCCCATCTCCCGGGCATTGGCGACAAGGACGTTGAATCCTGGAAATGGACAACCCTCGGAGACCTGGACCTATCACTGGTATTTAACCTTTTCATACACTACCTCGGGCGGCGTGAATTTCCCCTCGCTTACGTACCCGGTATGGGCGGTCGTCACCGATCCAGCGGGAAATGACGAGGAGCACCAACTGGGCGGCAAAGATGACTCGGGAACGAATTATCTTGAGCTCGTCGAGACAAAGGTGCAGAGCTATGCGGGTTGCGGGCCTCATGATACTGCGTCCAATCGAACCTGCTCATCAAGCGGCGGAACTCTGCAAAAGACCGTGAGTTACATTCTTTCCCAATACGGTAGCGGAGGAGCGAACGTGAACACACCCCCATTCGTGAGCAACCCATTATTAAAGCCAACAACGACTACGACTACCTTGCCCACATCCAGTGGCAGCAATCTGGTCAGCAGAACGGTCATTACGCCCACTCCGAAGTATGGATCGTGCCAACTTTACGAGGGTTTGAATTTGCAGCCGCAATCGGGTGTATCTAACCCGGCACCGACGTATCAGACGATCAGTCGGTGCTACTCGACAAATCAGACGCAATCGACCAACTATTATGACTTTGGCGTGAGTTCTCCTGGCTCGTTGCTGAAGACCGATACAATGAATTATCTTTGGCAGACGTCGTCCGCTTATCTAACCGCAAACCTGGTCAATCTCGTGAGCAACACGGTGACAACCACGGCATCAGGAGCGACGGCCGCTCAGACGAACTACGGCCATGATGAGAACAATGGAAGTCCGCAAGGGGCCCTCGGCAATCTCACCTCAATCACGCATACGAATAATGTCGGCGCGTCTCCAAAGACGCAGACCGTCTACAACACCCAGGGCATGCCTACCTTGTTAACCGATGCGAATAGTAACATGACCTCAATTTCGTCTTATCAATGCTCGGGCGCGTTCCCGCAGAAAATCATCAGGCCATATCAGAGCTCAACCACTTTGGCCGAGACTACTTCCTACGTCTACGATTGCAATACGGGTCTAATGACGTCGATGATCGATCCAAACAGTCGGACAACTTCCTACACGTACAGCGATCCTCTTAATCGCCTCACTCTGACCCAATACCCGGACGGCGGATCGCTACAATATCACTATAATGACACGGCATCTCCGGTCAACGTTACCACTTCTCAGCCGATCACGTCGTCAATCACGAGGCAGATTGAATATGATGTGGATGGATTGGGTCGGCTCATTCATACCAGGTTGTTGTCAGATCCAACGGGCGCGGACATAACGGATACCAATTACGACAAGGTTGGCCGGATTCTATCTGTTTCGAACCCCTATCGGAGTACGTCAGACGTGACCTATGGCGTCACAACATACGCATACGACGCACTGGGCCGCAAAGCTATTCAAACACGCCCTGACAGCAGCACCCTTCAGTGGTGTTACAACGGCATAGCTTCCGCAGGACAAACAAACTGCCTCTCGAATAATGGTAGTCAAACTACACACAAGTGGACGGATTATTCCGACGAAACCGGTCGGCACTGGCAGCAGGTGAGCGATGGATTGGACAGGCTTTCGGCAGTTACGGAGCCCAACTCAAGCAATGTGCCCGGCCTTGAGACCGATTACAGCTATGATGTTTTGGGAAATCTATTGCGAGTCGATCAATGGGGCGGACCTGTGAATAGTTCGGGGGACCGGATACGCACATTCAACTACGATTCATTGTCTCGTTTGAATTGCTCCTCCAATCCGGAAAATTCGTCGGTCCAATGTCCGACCACAGCCAGCTCTACACACACGGCCGGTACGCTCGGCTACGTCTACGATGCCAACGGCAACGTGACTAGCAAGACCGACGCTCGACAGATCAGCGTAGGTTACACCTACGATGCTCTCGATCGGATGATCACGAAGTCCGCATCGGATGGTTCGTTCAATTATGGCTATACTTATGATGTTGCAACGATTTCTGGTGGATTTTCCAGCTCAAATCCAATCGGACGCCTGGTTGAAGCCTCAAACGGTGTGAACGCGTCGTCACAGTACTCTTATGATCCGATGGGCCGCGTCGTCACCGAGGCCAATTGCATCCCCAGCAACTGTACCGAGACGGGGAATTCTTTCCAGGCGCAATATTATCTGGCAGGGAATCTCGAATCGCTTACATATCCTGACGGGCGCGTCATATCGCAGGCGTGGGATGGCGCTGGTCACCTCTCTCAGGTTGCCAATGGTAGTCTGAGCGGCTATTCATATTTGACGACTCTTTCCGGATATTGGCCAAACGGAGCCCCTGAAGGGATCTATCGGGGCAATGGCGTGGTAGATGGTATACGACTTAACAATCGACTACAACCAGATGGCATTGTTTCTGTGCGACTTGGCACAACCTTCGGACCGGGGAGCGGACCGGGAAGCTACAGCCCCAATGTGATGCTCGCCGGGAAGACATATTGCTACGGCCCCGCGGCGACGACGACTCAAACCGCTGGCGCCGCCTGCCCCTCTTTCAGCAGTGCAGACAATGGCAGCATTCTTCAAATAGTAGATCGTCTAAATAACAACAATTCACAAACCTTCAGCTATGACACTCTGAATCGGATCGCGTCCTTCACCAATGGAAGCGGCACGACGCAGCAGAGTTACACGATCGATCCATGGGGCAACATGACGGAGAGCGGCACCGCCACGACAAGTCTTGTGTTTTCTGGCGAGAGCAAGAATCAAGATGCTTCAGGTGATTTGGGTTATGACGCGAGCGGAAATACTACCAGCGTCTACAATGGTATCTCCAGAACCGCCTTCACCTACGATGCGGATGGAAAGACGTTGACTGCGAACAGCGGGTCCTCCACCTATACCTACGACGCGAACGGGAATCGCGTTCGTAAGGATGCAGGCGGGACTTGGACGGAGTATGTGTACTTTAACGGGCAACCACTGGCGGAGAAAAGCGCGGACGGCACATGGTCGGATTACCTTTTCGCGAACGGCCAACGGATAGCACGGGCGGACAACTACGACATCCGTATTCATCTGAGCGGGACAAACTGTTCCAACTGCGGGACCAATCCAAACATGTTTGCCGGAGTGACTTCGCTGACGGCGGCAAATGGCTATACTATTCAAAGTGGAGATATATTGACCTGGCGGCAGTATCAGGACGGCGTGACAGTCGGAGGCATATTCTTCGGAGTTGACAACAGCAGCGGAACCTTTGTTAGCGGTAACTCGCTTGTGGACACAGATGGACAACCTATCGACGCGGATACGACGAAGAACACGTGGCATGTACGCACGGTAGACCTTAGCTCTTTTGCTGGGATGAAGGTTGCCTCGATAGATCCGTTTCAATGGACCTCCGCTCCGCCGGGAAGCTGGGATATCTATTATGGTGACATTATTCTGGTAAGCGCCAACGGCTCGTATATTCCGATTTACAGCCGCAGCATGATGACGCTGAGTGTGGGCACCAATCCCACTGTGAGTAATTTCAGCGCGGTGACGGAGAAGGTGGCAGATACTACCCCGTTGACGACGACGACTTATTACCATCGAGACCAAATCGGCTCGTCAAGCACCCTGACGGCGGGTACTGGGTGGCCTGTGTCTACTTATATCTATTTCCCCTACGGGCAAGGTCCGCAGCCGGGAACCAATCATTATCTTTTCACCGGCAAAGAAAGAGACCAAGAATCCGGCAACGACTACTTCGGGGCTAGGTACTATGCGTCTACGATGGGCCGGTGGATGTCGCCGGACCCGTCGAACCTGGGCGTGGACATTTACATGCCACAAACTTGGAATCGCTACAACTATGCCGTGAATAATCCGCTGACGATCAAGGACGCGAATGGCCTGTGGCCGTTCTACATCCACAACGAGATCATCAATGAGTCATTTCCCGGCATGAGCAAGCAAGATTTACAAGGTTTGAAGAGCGCTAGTTGGAATATGGACTTCGGTAAAGGTCAGCAAGACCCATCGATGTCTTATGAACACGGAATGAGCGATGGAACGACGAACCAAGACCCAATGGTTGCGCAGCAAATGGGAGATGACTTCATCTCTCAACAGGTGCAGACTGCTCAACAGGCTCAAGCCGATTGGGAGGCGCAAGGGCATACTGGGATAGCTCCTGCTGCTCTCACGGCTTTTGGAAATGCTCTCCACACAGCAACTGACAGAACCTCGCCTTCTCATCGAGGCAACCAGCCCTGGAAAAATGAGCCTTGGTACAAAAAGAGTACGCGGGATCATGTAGCGGGTGAAGCCACGATCAACGCAAATGATAGGAGAGCGGCCCAGAACGCTGCTCAGCAGCTCTTCCATCGAACCTTCGGAGATGAGTTCGACTGGATGCTGCAAAAGCAGCCATGTGCTCAGACAAGTGCTACCGATAGCCAAGGAAACACTACTGGGTGGTCACCATGCCAGTGAGAGAAGAAAGCGGTTCTGCGGGCAGGGCGATGTTGGGCGGGGCAGTCGTTGGATGCCTTCTCGGAGGGTTAACGTTCGCCCTTCCAAGTTTATCTTCGATATCCGACAACCCGCTTCTTGGTGCAGTCCAGCGTTGCGTGGTGGCACTTCTGCTCCCAGGCATCATCGGAGCAGGGACAACGAGTGGTAACGCTCACGCATGGCCGATGTGGTTAGCTGCTGGGCTGAATACGGTGCTCTACTTCGTCGTAGGCTGGCTGGTCTGTAAGCTGGCGATGAGAACCCTGAGTCGCCGTTCTTAGCAAACACAGGTCGCCTCCGGGCGGCCTATGTTGCTTCTGTGCCGCGTCTCTAAAAGGCGCGCCGCCTGCGGCGTCGGCAGTAGCCATGACACGTCACCCCCGAATGGGAGCTGCAGAGTTACCGGGCGGTAACTCTGGGGGAACGTGAATGCAATCAGCGCCCTACAGCCGGAGACCGCGTGAACACTGGCGTTTACGTGTTTACGTGCGTCAACGCGAGTGGAATCAGGCAGCTAAGAGAAAAACAGCCTGTTCGCGGTTACCGGCGCGGTAACCAAGGTTGCTGCGGCGTAAACGTGTTGAAAGCAAAGGATCGGTGCTGGAACCGGCATCGCGGGCGCGCTGACGCGCGTGTAGCCTCCGCTGCGGTGGCCGTCAAGGGGCAAGCCCGCTGCGCGACGGGCAAAGAGCGCCCGCCCTTGACCACCGTCCTCGCTGCGGCTAGTTGGCAGCTATGAAAAGAATGTCTTCTTTTCATGTTCCACATGACCCGGCCCACAGGCCCACCGGGGGCGGCGATCCGCGCAGCGGCGCAGTTCAGTTCCGGCAACGAAGCGCGCGGTGTCAGGGCCGTGGCGGGCGTCCGTGGCGCGTCCGGCGCTGTGTTGTGAGGTAGACACCATCCCTTGCGCTGACGCGCAAGCGGGGCCGCGTTGCGGCCCGGAGCCGAACGGAAATCGAACGGAACCCGGCCACGATTCGAGGTTGTCCGGCATCGGTTCGAGCCGGGTCCGGCCAGCGTTCGAGGCCAGGCGGTGTTCAGCGGTAGGCTTCGGAGCGGTGCAGGACGGCGTGAATGTAGAGGGTGCCGGGCGGGTTTTCGATGAAGCGAACGCGGTAGTCGCCGACGCGCAGGCGCAGATCGTTGGTGTTGCCTTCGAGCTTCTTGATGTCGCCTTCGCCGGTGCGGGCGAAGCGGTCGAGCGCGGTGAGGATGCGCATGGCCGTCTCGCGGTCGATGCGGCGCACGTCGGCACGCGCGGCTGGGGTGAAGATGATCTTTTTCACGCGCGGAAGCCTGTCAGCGGTGGAGGTCTTCGGGCTTGACGCCGAACTCGGCCAGCAGCTCTTCGTGAGGGATGCCCTCGCCGGGATGCTCGGCCAGCCAAGCCTTGGAAGCGGCGACGGCGCGGTTCTCTTCGTCGCTGATCGGTTCATCCTCGAAAGGCGCGTTGGCGATGGCGCGGTCCACCGGATCGAGCATGGAATTAATCAGGGTGACGACGGCGGAGGCCTGCGCGGTCGATATGCGGTCGATGAGTTCGTGAGCCTCTTGCTTCGGGTTGGTTGCGGCGGTTGCCATCGGGGAAAACTCTCTCTAATATCCTGCGCTGCGGCCAGGAAGTGGTCAATGGTTGGCGGGCAAATCGTTCTGCAACAAGTCCTGAATGGGAGCCGGAAAGCTACTGTATCCAGCCCGATGTTCCGTTCAGCATAGTGTGGTTCGACAGACGCGCGGCGCGGACGCGTTTCCGCCTATCGCGTTCGAGCGCGATGGCTTCAAGGAAGAGCATCATCATCTGGTTATAGAAAAAGCTCACGGCTTCCGCTGGTTCGTAGAGGGGATACTTGCCGTGGTTGCGCACACCAAGGAACACAATCGCACCGTCCAAAACTCCGATGGAAAACTCGCCTTCGATGGCCCCCAGTTGCTCTTGCGAAAGCTGCCAGCAGACACGGTGACCATCGGGATCAAAGGTGATGCAGAGGCAGAAGGTCCAACCGTGCGCGCTGTATAAGATCGTGAACTCGGTATCGGAGCAGCGCCCCAGGGAGTAGCGTTCCCAGTCAGGCGACTTGTGCTCCACGGAGCATTTTTTCCAGAGCTGATCCTGAAAGAGCTTCCAGGCTGATCGTGCATCCTCTGGAGAGGCGGGAGCAGCGGCAAGGGCCTTCAATAGTCTTTGCGCGGCGCGCTGCTCAAAGATGTGGCGCGAAAAATCATCCAGAAAATCGTCATCGCTATCGCTCATCGTGCTACCTCTCCGCGCAGAATGGAGTCCAGCGCACTCAACACAAACGCCTGCTGGCGCGGCGGCAACTTCTCGATCTCTTCCATGCGGCGGACGATCTTAAGGCTTGGCTTCTTCCGTGGCGACTTCCTGGGTTGCGGGCGCAGCAGCTCATCGGTGGTTATATCGAGAGCCACAGCGATGCGCACAGCCAGTTCCGAGGGAAGCCGCAGACGGTCTGTCTCATAGTCGGAAACCAATGACTGAATTATGCCGAGCTTTTTAGCAAGTTCTACCTGTGTATAGCCGTGCTCTTTGCGCAGCCGGGCGAGGCGCTGGCCGCTGGTCTCGTTCCCGGAATCGACCGAAGGCGAGTTGGGGCGCTTGGGCATGACAGGGGCAGTCTAATATGGCCTATTCAGAAAATCGTTTGACGTTGTATGTTATAGAACGTTATTTTTGCAGGCAAGCCCGATGTTGAAAAAAGCACTTGACAGGTTTTTGCAAAGGAGGGGTTTCCGATGCCCTACGTTCCCCCGGAAGAGAAGGAGCGGATCAAGCGCGAAGTGTCGATAGAGCGGCTGGCCGAGGCGCGGGGGATCAAGCTGCGGCGCGTGGGGCGGAGCCTGATGGGCCTGTGCCCGTTCCACGACGACCGCAATCCCAGCCTGAGCATCGACCCGGTGAAGAACGAGTGGCACTGCTTCGGCTGCGACCGCAAGGGCGACGTGATCGAGTGGGTGAGGTGCGCCGAGGGCGTGAGCTTCCATCATGCGCTCGAGTTGCTGAAGCGTGACTATGTTCCATCGACCGGCCCGGTAGTCAAACAGAGCACGGTTCCCAAGCTGCCCTGCCCGGTGACGCTGGGGGTCGACGACCGCACGGTGATGCGGGAGGTTGTCGCCTACTACCATCGAACCTTGCGCGAGACGCCGGAGGCGCTGCGCTACATCGACAAGCGCGGCCTCAACTCATCGGAGATGGTCGAGCGGTTCCAGCTTGGGTTCAGCGACCGGATGCTGGGCCCTGCACTGCCGGACAAGAACCGGCGGCCAGGCGCGGAGATACGCGCGCAACTGGAGCGGCTGGGGGTGTTCCGCGCGAGCGGCCACGAACATCTGCGCGGCTCGCTGGTTGTGCCGGTCATCAACCTCGACGGCGACGTGGTCGAGATGTATGGGCGCAAGATCAACGACAATCTGCGCGCGGGCACGGACTACCACCTGTATCTGCCGGGGCCGCATCGGGGCGTGTGGAATGAAGAAGCCCTGATCGCCAGCAAAGAAATCATCCTGTGCGAGGCGCTGATCGACGCGCTGACGTTCTGGGCTGCGGGCTATCGCCAGGTGACGGCCAGCTACGGCGTCAACGGCTTTACGAAAGACCACAGGGCGGCCTTCGAGCGGCACGGCATCAAGCGCGTGTACATCGCTTACGACCATGACGACGCGGGCAACCGCTCCGCGGCTCTACTCTCGGAGGAGTTGATGGGCAGGGGGATCGAGTGCTTCCGGGTGCAGTTCCCCAAGGAGCAGGACGCCAACGAATACGCGCTGAAAACGAAGCCCGCGGCGAAAGCGCTGGGCGTGCTGTTGACCGGCGCGGCATGGATGGGCAAAGGGCCACGGCCAGCGGTGAGCGTGCCCGCTCCGGTTGCCGCGCCCAAACCGGTTGCCATGCCGCTGCTGCCGGCGGCGCCGGCAGCAGAAGAACTCACAGCTAAAGAAAAAATCATCGTGGAAGAAACGCCGGAGCCGATGCCAGAGCCAACACCGAAGCCAGAGCCGCAACAGCAACCGCAGCCAGCAGAGCCAGTGCGCGAACCCATCCCCGCCGCAGTGGTCAGCGATCCTCCGAAGCTGGATCAACCGCAACAACAGAGAGTTTTTCCCTTAGCTGTAAATGCCGTGCCTTCGGACGAGCCAGGCGCGCGGCCCATGCCGATGAGTGCGCCCGCAGAGCCGAAAGTGGAGATCGAGGGCGAGGAAGTGCGGGTGATCTTCGGGCCGCGCGTCTATCGTGTGCTGGGCTTGCAGAAGAACACGAGCCTGGGCGTGATGCGCGTCAATGTGCGGGTGACGGGCGCGAATGCGCGCGGGGAGTTCTGCTATCACGGCGACACGCTGGACATGGAGATGGCGCGGCAGCGGATGATGTTCTCGAAACAGGCGGCCTACGAGCTGGGCTTGAAAGAAGAGGCCATGCACCGGGAAGTGGGCCGCCTGTGGACGACGCTGGGCGACGTGCAGCGCGAGCAGATCACGAAGCAACTCACGGCCCCGGCCGAAGAGGAGCGCATGACGGACGAGGAACAGACGGCCGCGATGGACCTGTTGCGCGATCCGCGCCTGATGGAGCGCGTGCTGGCCGACTTCGAGCGATGCGGCGTTGTGGGCGAGGAGACGAACAAGACCATCAGTTATCTTGCCGCCGTGTCGCGGCTGATGGATATGCCTCTGGCGATCATCGTGCAGTCTGGTTCGGCTGCGGGCAAAACGTCGCTGATGGATGCCGTGCTCGCGTTCCTGCCCGAAGAGCAGCGCGTGCAGTACTCGGCCATGACCGGCCAGGCGTTGTTCTATCTCGGCGAGACGGAGTTGAAACACAAGGTGCTGGCCGTGGTCGAAGAGGAGGGCGCGCAGCGCGCGGCCTATGCGTTGAAGCTGTTGCAATCGGAAGGCGAGTTGACCATCGCCTCGACCGGCAAAGAGTCGAACACCGGGCGGCTGATTACGCACCACTACCGCGTGGAAGGTCCGGTGATGATCTTCCTGACGACCACGGCGGTCGAGATGGACGAGGAGTTGTTGAACCGCTGCATCGTGCTCACGGTGAACGAGGACCCGGAGCAGACCAAAGCCATCCATCGCAAGCAGCGGGAGGCGCAGACGCGCGAGGGCCTGTGGGCGCGCGAGGAGCGCCGGGACATCCTGAAACTGCATCGCAACGCGCAGCGGCTCTTGCGCCCCTTGCATGTCGCCAACGAGCACGCGCCGTCGCTGAGCTTCCCCTACAACCGCACGCGGACCCGGCGCGACCACATGAAGTTCCTCACGCTCATCAATGCGATCGCGCTCTTGCATCAGCATCAGCGGGAGATCAAGCGCGACACGCGCAACGGCAGGACGCTGGAACTCATCGAGGCCACGGAAGCTGACGTGGAGATGGCCCGCAGGCTTGTCAACCAGGTGTTGCCGCCGTCGCTCGACGACCTGCCGCCGCAGACGCGGCATCTGCTGCTGATGATCGAGCGCATGGCCAGGGGCGAGTGTCAGCGCCTGGGGATCGAGCGCGGCGAGTACCGCTTTACACGGCGCACGGTGCGGCTTCATACGCAGTGGGGCGACTCGGTTCTCAAGAAGCATCTGCACCGGCTGGAGGAGCTCGAATACCTGATCGTGCATCGCGGCGGGCGCGGCCAGGGCTACGTGTACGAGCTTGACTTCGAGACCGACGAGCAGGGCAACCCGGTTGTGCCCGGCCTCGGATCGAGTTACGACGGCAACAAGTCACGGTCAAATGACGAGTTGTCACCCGGTGGTCACGGCCAGGTCGCGGGGGTGGCGCGGGTGGTCACGATGGCCGAGACCCGCATGGATACTGACGCAAATGGCGATTTTAGCGGGAACGGCGAAAACGAGGATATTAGGGGCCATGCCGCCGCCGCGCCCGTCGTAGCGAAACCGACGGCAGCGCGCACCGTGGAGAGGGGGCCGCATGGCGCGGGTGACGCACAAACGCAGGCAGGAGCCGAAGCCGGAAACTCCGCTTGAATGGCTGCTCCGCGAACATCTGGAATCGCTGAGCGTGCGCGGCTACTCCGAACACACGGTGAGGAATCGCCAGGTGCATATCGGCTTCTTCATCCAGTGGGCCTACGAGCATGGGTTGCGCGAACCCGTCGAAGTCACGCGGCCCGTGCTCGAACGCTATCAGCGATACCTGTTCTTTTACCGCAAGAAGAACGGCGAGCCGCTGACCTTCCGCTCGCAGCACGCGCGGCTTGTGCCGCTGCGCGTGTGGTTCAAGTGGATGACGCGGCAGAATCACATCCTGCACAATCCGGCATCAGAGATCGATCTTCCCAGGCTGGGGCGCACGCTGCCCAAAAATATCCTGTCCGTTCAGGAGATCGAGCGGGTCATGGCGCAGCCCGACATCCGCGAGCCAATCGGACTCCGGGACCGCGCCATCCTCGAAACCATCTATGCAACCGGGTTGCGGCGTCTGGAGATCGTGCGCCTCAAGCTCTTCGATCTGCAACTGGACCGGAGCCTGGTCGTGGTCAATCAGGGCAAGGGCAAGAAGGATCGTTACGTGCCCATCGGCGAGCGGGCCGTGGCATGGCTTCAAAAATACATCCGCGAGGCGCGGCCCCAGCTTGCCATCGAGCCGGACGACCTCTCGGTGTTCCTCACGGCAGAGGGCGAGCCGTTCAGCCGCGACCATCTGACGGCGGAAGTGCGGCGGCACATCGTGGCGGCGAACACCGGCAAGGCCGGAGCCTGCCACTTGCTGCGCCACTGCATGGCGACGCACATGCACGAAAACGGGGCCGACATCCGTTTTATCCAGCAGATCCTCGGTCACGAGGACATCAAGACCACGCAGATCTATACCCAGGTGGCGCTGCGCACTTTACAACAGGTTTACGCCGCAACCCATCCGGCGGCGCTGCTCGAAACAGACCCCACGGCGTCGCCACCGGCCACGGCAAGCCCCGGCTCCGAGGACTTGCTTGCCGCTCTCGAACGGGACGCCGAAGAGGACCGCGAAGAGCCGGAATAGCCAGGGGAATCGCTGCTTCAAACAACCGGGGAATCGTCTCTCTTTAGCTCTTCTTTTTACAGCTAAAGAAAAATGAACTGTGCCCGGAATCTGCCTTGCGATCCCCAGCCCAATCGCAGCCATATCCGGAGGGGTCAGGCGATACAATCGGGCCACACATGGAACCAGCCCTGAGCACGCTGTCTGCGCCGCCTCTCGTCCCGGCATGGGCCGAGCTAAGCGAAAACTCGCGTCCGGGGTCCGCGACTTCAAAACCTGCACTGCATCCGGGGCACGACGGCTACAAATCGACGACCGCATTAGGGTTGCAAGCGACCTTGTTCCTGAATGGTGCCAGGTCGCGTTGTCCCGGCAAAGAAAGAGATGCGGAATCAGGCAACGACTACTTCGGCGCAAGGTACTACGCATCCAGCATGGGACGGTTCATGAGCCCGGACCCAGGATGGTTCATGGCGGTGGATCCGACAAACCCCCAGAGTCTAAACCTATATGCCTATGCCTTAAATAATCCATTGCGGTTTATTGACCCGAGCGGAATGATCCTCTGCGACTATGGTCCCAGCGATAACGGAGGAGAGGATTTCGAAGATGCCGATGATGAAAATGAATGCACAACCAATGGCGGGACGGTATCGAACGTTCAGCAAAGCATCACTGTCACGCCACAACCGTCAGACCCGCGACCATCGTGTAGCGATTTCTCGGGCGCAATTGCGCCACCGCCGGCTCCAATCAATTATCGACAACAAGCCCAGAGCAATAGCCAAAAGTCGTATTTGCAACTATATCAGGCGTTCAAGTCCGGCGGAACACAAGACTTTAAAGGGAATGCTGCCTATGGCAACCGAACAAATCAAATCGCTGCAGGAAACTTCAATTTCGGAGCGACTATGGCAGCTATGGGCAAGACTCTCAGTGGGACCGCCTTTTGGGCGGGAGTAGGTGCCGAAATCAGTAATGGTGAAAGCCAAGCGAACTGGGCCATGGGCCAGTCCGCGTACATGAACGGACAGTACGGAGGACCCTCAGCACCAGCGAACAATCCTCCGCCCCCGCAGTCGACTGTTGGTCCTGGTTCGCCGGGGTTTCCGGCCTACGCTCCCAACAGTGGATTGATGAACCGGGGTGATCAAGACGCCACAAATGAAAACTTGTCCGTGGCTCTTGGGTGGGTTTGGTACTCAATGGGGTGCACTCAATGATCCCCAAGGTCATCAAATTCGCCGTATGGGGAGTTGCTATCGTAGTTGCGACTTTTCTTATCTTGCTAATTGCTCTTTTCGTGGACTGGGGAAGATCGTCGGCTCATCGAGACCAAGACTACGTCGTTAAACAGAAGACCTCTCCTGATGGAAGAGTTATTGCGGAGATCCGCAGGGCTACAACCGGTATGTGGGCAGGGCCGGATACTGTGTATGTAGCAATGCGTACGGCCACCCGTGTAGGGAGTGATCGTATCTACTCCAAAACATATGAGTGCGACGATTTCAGCGGGTTCGGTCTTGAATGGAATAGCCCGAACCAACTCACGGTCACCTACGGCGAGTGCCATGAATCGAAGTTCAACGGCCCAACTGAGTTCGCGCAGGAGAACAAGGTCTCGAAAAGCGACAGCGCTTGGAATGACATTGCGATTCGCTATGTTGACAGTCATCATGTAGCAAGTCGTTAGCGCCGCCCTACAACTATGACGCTTTCCGCCGTTTGTGCAACCGCAGTGCGTTTTTCGCGATACCAGTTTCCCGGCAAAGAACGTGACACCGAATCCGGCAACGACTACTTCGGGGCTAGATACTACGCAAGCTCAATGGGCCGCTTCATGAGCCCCGACCATCCATTGATCGACCAACATCCTGAGAATCCCCAAAGTTGGAACCTCTATGCCTATGCTCGAAATAACCCGCTGATTAATATCGATCCGACTGGGCTTGGCTGTGTGACTGATTTAGGCCAGGGTTCAGATAAAGACCATGAGAGCGTTGAATTCAACAACAGCATCAGTTCTGACGACTGTGCAAATCAACACGGAACGTGGGTGCCCGGTGACGTCAGCGCAAATAACACTGGAGCTTACCGTGATTCAAACGGAAATATCAACTTCCAAGCCACGACCAACACTGGAGGGAATGTTTATTACTCCAGCTTTGTGTCTGGTGCGCAAACCGATGCAAACGGAGTTGGGCCGGGGGCGAGCATTGCCCATGCTTCTGCTGACTGGCTTTCGAGTCAGATAGTGGGCGGCGGAAGCCTAGACCAAATGATGTCCTTCGCGGCCAGAAGAATGGAGCCGCGCGGCGGCGGAGACCTGATGGCTCTATTGGCTGGCCCTGGTTTTTCATTGGACGCTCCCGATAATTGGGCTGGGCCAGGTGGCATGGGCACACCGCAGGGGCAAGGAGACTGGGCAGCGATGGCACATGACTACAACTTCTTGACGAACGGAATCACAATCGGTTCGTACTTCAATCCCTTCATCTCGCGGGCTACTGCAAGGGCGCTTATCCAGAGCGACAACAATCTGATTGGCCATGCGGGGGGAGCGCAGGCCGTCAAAATGGGAATGTTTTTCGGGGTTGTGAACGCATTTCAATGGCTCACTCATCCCTTTTAGGCGCGGACACATCGAGTGCATCATGAAACAAACTGTTCTCATTCTCTTCTTTGTCGTTACGATTGCCGCCGGAGCTCAATCTTCGGCGCTAAGTCAAAGCTCCGCACAGGAGACGCAGGCACGCGGGTATTGGAACGACCCTTCTACTGGACTCATGTGGACAGCCAAGGACAACGGCAGCGATATTTCGTGGAGCAAGGCAGTCAAGTACTGTCAGAGACTTAACTTGGCCGGATATTCTGACTGGAGGCTGCCGTCGATCGATGAGTTGCAGGACATTTACGACGGCAGCGGTTTTTCCGCACCGCACTCAAAGGGCTCAGTGTTGGGATTCGCCGGGAAAGCAAAAGGAGGGCTGCTTCTGACAGGTGCTCGGGAGTGGAGCAGCAGCCGATTGCTCGATGATCGGGGCCACCAGACTGGGATCGCTTGGCAATACGATTTTCCTCATGGGGAGCGGTGGCGCTACGATCCTATCGGATACACGGGTAGTCTTCGCGCACTTTGTGTCCGGCATCCCTGAAAGGGATAGATCAACCTACGATTTGGAAGCATCTATCTATGACATCGTTCGCCGTTTGCGCATCCCGTTATACCGGCAAAGAACGTGACTCCGAATCCGGCAACGACTACTTCGGGGCTAGGTACTACGCCAGTTCAATGGGAAGGTTCCTCAGTCCCGATCCGATTCTCAGTAGTGGTCATGACGATGATCCGCAGACGTGGAACAAGTACGCTTATGGGCGTAATAACCCGCTCAGGTACACAGATCCAACCGGGCTAGACTTCAGCCTCGGTTGTGCGCAGAACAACGGCACCACATGCCAGGGCGGAAACACTTACTACAAGGATGCCAACGGTAACTATCAAGAGACGCTCGTCAAGAGCGATGCGAATGGGACTCTCACGGATCAGAGTGGAAACAAGTACACCGCTAATGTCAGCGGATCGGGGGTGACATTTTCGGGCAATGGAAGCTCAAACGTTGCGGGGACGTTTGTGAATGGAACGAATGCAACCACGATCAATGGAAGCGGCGCACTATCGGGCTTTACCTTCGATTTCACATACAGCAATATGAAATCTGGTGTGAGTGCTGGAGGAACCTTCAGCTTCGATGGCACTCCGGATCAAGCCGAAGATGCACTGGCGAAGGCTGGATTCAGTCATTACTTCCTCGATAATTTCGATCCCTTCCATCTGTCGACGAAGGACTATAGAGCAGCCGATTACAGAAGCGCAGGTGCTGCGGGAACGGGAGCAGGTTCAGGTCATTTCACGGTCCATGAACCATGGGAAACCGTAGATGGGCTCGTCCTGGGGTTCAGGCCATCGTCTCCTACGGAAGGCACGTTGCATCTAGGCGAGTCTAATCCCTACACGGGCGGACTCGTTGACCATACAAAGCAGGTCTGGAATCAGATGACAGGGAGCAACTGATGATCAGGAGAGCGAGCATCCTTGGGTACGCCAGTCTGGCCTGTTCATTAGCGTTCTGGGTTCTGTATGCGTTGCATCTTATACCTGGATTTCCCAAGCGTATCGATCTGACCTTTAGCTACTGGGCTGCGATTTGGGTAGTCGCAATCATCCTCGCGCTCCTAGCTGCTACTGCCCGCAGGTCATGGCGCTGGGCGGTAGCCGCGCTTTTGCCCGTAGCAAATTTTCTGATTATCTTCCTACTTATCGGCCTGTCAGAACCCCGAGGCCACTGAATCCGAATGTTGCTCCCACTCCGCCCATAGCACGGCCCGCGCCGTCTGCGCGGTTGCGGCGCACTCAGTAGCAGAATGCGGTGCTCCGCACCGGATTTAGGCAGTGACACGTCACCCCCAGCGGGTTGCTGCAGAGTTACCTTGCGGTAACTCTGCGGGAACCACAATGGAGTCAGCGCCCTACAGCCAGGAACCGCGCAAACACAGGCGTTTACGTGTTTACGCGGGTAAACATGTTGAAGACAAAGTGGCTAAGAGGCGAAATGGCCTGTGCGCGGTTGCTGCGGAGTAACCAAGGTTGCTGCGGCGTAAACCTGTTGAAAGCAAAGGATCGAGGCTGGAACCGGTATCGCGGGCGCGCTGGGCGCGCGTAGCCTCCGCTGCGGTGTGCGTCAAGGGGCTTCGCTCGCTGCGCGACTCCCTCCGGTCGCCCTTGACCGCCGTCCTCGCTGCGGCTGTTTTCCAATTATGAGAAAAATGTATTTTTCTCATGTTCCACATGACCAAGGCCACGGGGCCGACCACGGTGGCGGCGATCCGCGCGGCCAGCGCGGCGGCAATGAAGCACGCAGCGCCGGGGCGGTGGCGGGCATCGGTGGCGCTTGCGGCGATGTGTTGCGACCGAGACACCATCCCTAAGCCTGACGGCTTAGCGGGCCGGTTCCCGGCCCTGTCATCGAATGAAAATCGAACGCGGCGCGGACGCTGTGCGACTCTGTGCAGCATCCGTTCGAGGCGGGTCCGGCTCTATCCGGCGACGCCTTTTAGGAAGCCGTCGATGGTCTTGAGCAGGGTGTTCTGCTGATGCGGGGGCAGCCGCTCGATCCTCTCCAGGCGGCGCAGGACGCGCAGGCTGGGCTTGCGGCGCAGCGGGGTTCGCGCGTCGCTGGGCTGGAGGAGTTCATCGGTGGTGATCTCCAGCGCGGCAGCGAAGCGGACGACCATCGCGGGGTTCATGCGCAGCCGGTCGCGTTCGTAATCGGAGATGAGCGACTGAATGATGCCGAGCCGTTCGGCCAGCTCGACCTGGGTCCAGCCGCGCTCCTTGCGCAGCCGCGCCAGGCGTTGCCCGATGGTCTCCTCAGCCTCCGCCTGCGGCGGCTTGGGTGTTTTGGTCCGCGCCATGATGAGGTCAGTGTAAGGGTGGGTTTCCATCGGGTCTGCAATCTCCTGTTGACCTGATAACGTAATTTACGTTATTTTGCAACTCAGTTGTTCTCCCGAATATTTTTCCGCGAAACCTCTTGACAGGTTTTTGGAGAAACCGGCGAAAACAGCGGAGAGGCGGTTCAGCCGATGCCCTACGTTCCCCCGGAAGAGAAGGAGCGGATCAAGCGCGAGGTGTCGATCCAGCGGCTGGCCGAAGCGCCGGGGATCAGGCTCGTGCGCAGCGGCAAGGAACTGATCGGGCTGTGTCCGTTTCACGACGACCGCAATCCCAGCCTGAACATCGACCCGGTGAAAAACGTGTGGCACTGCAAGGGGGCGTGCGGCGAGGGCGGCGACGTGATCCTGTGGGTGCAGCGGGCCGAGGGCGTGAGCTTCCATCACGCGCTGGAGCTGCTGCACAAGGACTACGTGCCATCGGCGGGGCCGGTGGTGAAAGTCGCCACCGTGCCGAAGCTGCCGCCGCTGATCGATGCGACGGCGGACGACAGGAAGCTGCTCGGAGTGGTGACGGACTATTACAACCGGACGCTGAAGCAGTCGCCGGAGGCGATGCGGTATCTCGTGAAGCGCGGCCTCGAATCGGGTGAGATCGTGGACCGGTTCAGGCTGGGCTATGCCAACCGCACGCTGTGCCTGCATCTGCCGGCGTCGAACCGTGCCGCCGGCGATGCGCAGCGAACGGGCTCAAGCAGCTGGGCATCCTGCGCAACCAGAAGCCGGGGCACGAGCACTTCAACGGCTCGCTGGTTATCCCGGTGTTTAATCTCTCGGGCGAAGTGGTCGAGATGTATGGGCGCAAGATCGTTCCGAACCTGCGGCCAGGGACGGACTATCACACGTATCTGCCGGGTCCGCACCGTGGCGTGTGGAACGAAGAAGCCTTCCTTGCTTCCAAAGAAATCATCCTGTGCGAGGCGCTGATCGACGCCTTGACGTTCTGGGTTGCGGGCTACCGGAATGTCACGGCCAGCTACGGCGTGAACGGCTTCACCAAAGACCATCGCGCAGCCTTCGAGCGGCACGGCACAGAGCGTGTTTACATCGCATACGACCGCGACGAAGCGGGAGACAAGGCCGCAGACAAACTCGCCGCAGAGCTGATGGAGAAAGGCGTCGAATGCTTCCGCGTACAGTTCCCGAAGGGCCAGGACGCCAACGAGTATGCACTCAAAGTGACGCCCGCAACCAAGAGCCTGGGCGTGCTCTTGACCGGCGCGGCGTGGATGGGCAAAACCGGGGTCCCCACGGACAGGTCTTCGTCCGTGGGGTGGAAAGGGCCGCGGCCAGCGGTCCGCGTGCCTGTGCCGGTGATCGTGGCCGAGCCACCGGCAGCGGCGGCGCCAACCATCGAGCCACTGCCAGCGGAAGAAAAACGCACAGCTAAAGAAAAAATTATCGAGGAACCCATGCCGAAGCCAGAGCCAGGTGCGGCACCTGTGCCCGTTGCCGAGCGAGCCTCCCCAGCAACAACAGAGAGCTTTTTCTTTAGCTGTAAATGCCGTGCCTTTAGAAGAGCCAGCCGCGCGGCCTATGCCTCTCGCTGTGCCCACTGAGCCGCAGGTGAAAGTGGATGGCAGCGAAGTGACAGTGACCATCGGGCCGCGCGTGTATCGTGTGCTGGGTCTCGAGAAATGCACGAGCCGTGGCCAGATGCGAGTGAATGTGAAAGTCTCGGGCCACAATGTGCGCGGGGAGTTCTGCTATCACGGCGACACGCTGGACATGGAGGCGTTCCGGCAGCGGGCGGCGTTCGTGAAGCAGGCCGCGCACGAACTTGCGGCAAAGGAAGACGCGATCCATCGCGAGGTGGGCCAGTTGTGGACGGCGCTCGCGGAGCTGCAGCGAGAGCGCATCGCCAGGGCGCTTGCGCCCCAGGAGGAAACATCGCTGATGACGGCCGACGAGCAAGCGGCCGCATTGGAGCTGCTGCGCGATCCGCGTCTGTTGGATCGCGTGCTTGAGGACTTCGAGCGATGCGGCGCGGTGGGCGAGGAGACCAACAAGAAGGTGAGTTATCTGGCGGCGGTGTCGCGCCTGTTGGCGAAGCCGCTGGCCGTGGTGGTGCAGTCGTCGTCATCGGCGGGCAAGAGTTCGCTGATGGAAGCGGTGCTGGACTTCATGCCGGAAGAGCACCGGGAGAGTTACACGGCCATGACCGGCCAGGCGCTCTTCTACATGGGCCAGAAGAACCTCAAACACAAAATCCTTGCCATCGCCGAGCAGCAGGGAGCCGAGGCCGCGAGCTATCCGCTGAAGCTGTTGCAGTCGGAAGGCAAGCTGAATATCGCCAGCACAGGCAAAGACCCGGTGAGCGGCAAGCACGTCACGCATGAGTATGTCGTCGAAGGCCCGGTGATGATCTTCCTCACGACCACAGCGCACGACGTGGATGAGGAGCTGATGAACCGCTGCCTTGTGCTCACGGTCAACGAGGACCGGGAGCAGACGCGGGCCATCCATCGCAAGCAGCGCGAGTCGCAGACGCTTGAGGGGCTCAGGAGCCGGATGCGTCAGAACAAAATCATCGGCCTGCACCGCAACGCGCAGCGGCTCTTGCGCCCGGTGCAGGTGGTGATCGAGCACCTGAAAGACCAGGGCTTCCCGGACGCAATGACGCGCACGCGCCGCGATCACATGAAGTTCCTGACGCTGATCCAGGCGATCACGCTGCTCTATCAGCATCAGCGCGAGATAAGGACCAGCACCGAGGACGGCGAGACGCTCGAATACATCGAGGCGACCGAGGCCGACGTGAAGCTGGCCTGGGAGCTTGCCAACCATGTGCTGATGCGGTCGCTCGACGACGTGCCGCCGCAAACGCGCCGCCTGCTGCTGTTGATCGACAGGATGGTCACGAGCGAATGCGAGCGGCTTCAAATCGAACGGCTCGATTACCGCTTCACGCGGGCCACGGTGCGCCAGCACACGGGCTGGGGAGACTCGCAGCTAAAGAAACATCTCTCGCGCCTTGAAGACCTCGAATACCTGGCACTGCATCGCGGCGCGCCGGGGCAGAGCTTCGTCTATGCGCTCAACTTCGAAATGGACGCAAACGGCAGGCCGGTGCTGCCGGGGTTGAGTTATGGAGCGAACCGGTCACGGTCTGAAGAGGGGGTGTCACGCTTCGAGGATGGGGTGACACACTCCGGTCACGGCCAGGACACGGGGGTGTCACTGGGTGGGCACGATGCGGAATCGCCAGCAATGACGCGGGCGGGAGATGCTTTTCTAGCGAACAACGGAAAACACATATCAGGGGCAGCCGTGGCCCAAA
>Ga0207021_1044_pt1 | contig 35229 bp, 31 predicted proteins | sample Alteio_BWMinCont_49_FD_153496 | JGI IMG/M metagenome (GOLD analysis project Ga0207021, IMG submission 153496) | Enriched cells from forest soil in Barre Woods Harvard Forest LTER site, Petersham, Massachusetts, United States -... | ecosystem: Environmental > Terrestrial > Soil > Temperate forest >... | reverse complement strand
ATCGCCCGCAGCTCCCGGACGTTCGCCACGATCACTTCGTGCCCAAGTTCCTGTAGCTGCTCGCTGATCCAGATCGAATGGGTCCCAGCTTCCATCGCCACGCGAGCGTGCGGAACATCTGTAAACCACTTCTCGATCGCCTTCGGTGTGGTTCGGAATCGGCCTCGGTCGACTACTTCGCCGTCCCGGTTAAGGGTGCAGTAATGGCTCCAAACATCGCCAAGGTCGATGCCAATAGTAATCTCCACCCTGGCGTGTCTGCGCGGAACTTCTGCAATGAGGTGCTGCGCTGGTCTTTTCATGAGAACAGTGTCCTGCTTCTGGAAGACCTCCTCATTCCATTTCTCGTCACGAATCAGCGAAGTTCCACTGTGCGCGTTTCCCGTCCTTATGCCGCGAGGAAAGGTTGGAGCAGATTTCAATGAATGCATCGATTGCTGCGGCAGTGATTCTTGTCAGTTCTGGAAGGTCGCTTGATCCTTCGAGTTGTTCTTCAAAGACTCGCAGCCAGCAGTCTGCCGCAGCGTGGGCTGCATCGTCGCCATAACTCGTCCGTACACACCCGTAGAGAGCAGCGAGCCAGCGTTCCGCGTCCAACGTGAAGTTCTCCAGAGAGCAGCGGAATTTTGAATTGGAACTGGCGGGAACAAGATGCCCGTCCATGACAACCTCCAAGACCTGATGCTGACTCCGTCTCACGCTGCAGCTTGTCTCAACACATCTTCGACTTTAGCGTCCAAGTCGCGAGCCACGCGCATCGCATCGCGATTTCCATAAGGGGCCAGGAGGCTGGCCATCCGGTCATACGAAATATGCACGCCATCAGCGCGCTCATCCACAAGAACGGTAACCGGAGCATACGAGCCGGCATCCGGAACACGCTTCGCCATTTCTTTCATGATGAGAGGATTTCCAATGACCAGACGAATGATTCTGGATGTGTAATGCTCTGTGCCCTTGCGAACAATCATCCCGTGATCGAACTCGACAAATTGCATCAGACCGTTCTCGCCCAGGACAGGTTGTATGGCGGCCTCTAGCTCGGCTGCAGTTGTCGCTCGCTGCGTTGCTTGCCAGAGCTCTGCCATATTCGGGTGACCGATCGATGCCTTGATGGCTGCAACGACAGCGTCGAATGGCTTCGAGGAGGTCACTGAAAACCGTTCCATCTCAACTTTTCTGATCATTCTGACTCCTTAGCCTTCGTTTGCAATACTGAGCGACGGCGTTTTGGCTGAAAATAACGGAGCTGCCTCTGATCGACGGGGTAGTTTCCCTAAGAGCGTCCGGCAGTCATCGCAATTGGCGATTCAGGAATTCGCTCGTCCGACCGTTGGCAAGGTGAGCCGCGGCGGCGTTGTAGTGTTTTCCGTTATGGCGGGAGAATGCGTGACTCTGCCCTGGATAGCCGTAAACCGTCGCATTTGGTTTCGTAGCAAGTGCTGCTTTGATCTCTGCTTGTGCAGCCTTGGAAATGAACTCATCCTCCTCGGCCAGATGCATGAGAAGGGGCGCATGAAGCCCATCGACCTCTCCCAGATATTTGTCAGTATCGCCACCGTGATAAGCAACCGCAGCATCGACGCCGTGGTAGCGCACGGCTGTCAGGAAGACCATCAGCGCGCCGAGGCAATAGCCGAGGATGGCAACCCTGCCGTTGTACTCCGGGAGGTTGCGTACTGCGTTGACGGTATCCTTGACATCACTGGCGCCCGCGTCTCGGTCATAAGCCCCGTACAGACGAAGGCCATGTTGCCAGTCGGCCTCGGAGGCGACATTCAGGTCGACGCCCGGCTCCTGCCGCCAAAACAGGTCTGGCGCGACCGCAAGGAAACCTTGTTCCGCCAATTCATCGCAGTGCTTGCGAATGTCGGCGTTCACACCGAACAGTTCCTGCAGAACAATAACGGCCGAAGCCGGCGAGGTCTTCGGTCTTGCGATATAGGCGGCGAACGTACCGTCCTGTCCTTTTACAGTGATGTGATCCATCATTTCGCCCTCCTGAGGCGGTTATATCCATACAGAATCTCCGCCGATCGGAACCAGATCGGCGGAGATTCTGTTGTCCGAAAGCATATGGCTACTCATTGACGGAGGTGGCAGCCTCTTCGATGAGCTTGGCTGTTTCCTTCGGGTAAGACATATAGGCCACATGGCTCGCCTTCACTTCGATCGTCTTGGCCTTGGCGCGCTTCGCCATCATGCGCTCCTGATCCGGATTGATAGATCGGTCTTCGGTGGCCACCATGTACCAGGTGGGCTTGTGCTTCCAGGCGGGATTCTTAACCTCATGGGTAAACGAGTCGGTAGAGATCGGCACCTGCGATATAGCCATGAACTCCGCCTCATCCCGTGGGATGTCCGCTGCGAAGTCGGCCGCGAAATGCGCCTCGTCTATCCACCAAAGCCCGTTGCTGTCCGGTTTGAACGCCTTAGACGCCTGCGGCACGGCCTGTTCGATCGACGCACAGCTCTCACCTTCATCGAGAGCAAAGGCGGCAATATAGACAAGCGCTGCAACGTTTGGATGATTGCCAGCCTCGGTGATGATAGACCCGCCGTAGCTGTGGCCGACCAGAACCACTGGGCCGCCCATGGCGTCGATTGCGGCTTTCGTGTACTTTTGGTCGTCCGCGTAAGAAGTCTCGGGAGGCTGCGCCACCGACACCTTGTACCCATCATTCTTGAGGATGTTAGCGACGGCTTTCCAGCCGGAGCCATCGGCGAAAGCTCCATGCACCAGAACTACATTCTTAATATGCTGTTTCATGACCATTCTCCTTTGCGGTAAAGATTTGCACGGACCATTTGAGTTCGATCTTCGAAACCCTTTGCACCAAACTGCTCCCACCTTGTACGCAGGGCGTACTTCTCACTTGCACCGTAGAAGGCCCGCTCAAACCGTTCTTGCGCAATGGCGCACGTTTTGCTATATCGTGTACTTAATCTGGCCAACCAATCTGAAATAGCGATCCGTCATGTCGACTATGGCAGGCGCAAGACAACCGAGATGAGTGCCGGGATGCCTGCCGGAATGACGGCCTTGCAATTCACTTCACCGCACTCTCAATCAGGCCGATCACCTTCTTGTCGAGGTCCTTCGCGATTTGCCATGCCTCGGTACTGTCGTAGATTGCCAGTAGGCTCGCCAAGGTGTCGTAACACACAAAGACATCTCCATCGAACTGATAAATGAGGATCGTTATGGGCGCGTAGGATCCGGCTGCCGGCACGCTCTGAGTCATACTGCGCATGATCATCGGATTGCCAGCGATGATACGTACCATCCGATATGGACTTCTCAAAGGCCCCACTCTCAATGCCGCACCCAAATCCAGGTTGAGGAATTCAAGCAGACCCACACTTCCAACAGCGGCATCAACAGTGTTTGCAAACTCCGCCAAATCATGAACCCTCTTCAGTCGTTGCTTTAGTTCGTCGATGTTCGGCCGGCTGATACCGCTATACAGTCCAGCCAGCACATCCTCAAAGGGCTTCTGCGAGGCGAAGCAGAGTCGCTCTATTTGTGCGTGAAGTATCTCCATTGACGAAGCCTCCATATGCAAGCCACGGCCTCGTAGCGATCGCGGCTTCTGGAAAGGAGTCAGCCGGGGCCATTGCGTTACCAGGAAGACAACGTCCCCGGCGACCCTCGATGAGATCAGCAAATCTGACAGCTCGTAACGCTACGCTGCCCTCTCCTTCCCTGCGAGGCAAACGAGTTGTCATTGCTCGCGACAATGTGCGAGTTAAGCGATCCATAGCCGCGCCCGAGGCAGCTCTGTGAAACCATCCACTCTCGAACATTAGGCAATCTCGAACGAGGTTTCTTGCAAAATTGTCTTCGTTTTGTGATTTTTTGCCCTTGCCAGTTTTCCTTGTTGAATCGTGTTCAAGACTGGAATCACTTCGTCTTTACCAACCAATCTCGACAGACGGGCTCGGGTCGAAGACCGGCGCCCAGTTCAGAAATCGACAAAAAAAGCACATTTTGCAAAGACGTCTGCCAACGATGTCATAGACAAGTGGAGAAGAACTCTTTAGAAAGTTAACGGCATCCGGACGCCTTGACAGTCTCTCTGTTAAGGACTATCCGAGGACCTAACAACGCTGCCAGTACAAGCCTTAGAATGGGACCGGACTCGTTCTCCGGACAGCCGTGGCCGATAAGGGCGTTGTCTAGGAACGCCGCTATTGGCCCATTTGCGTGACGGAATAGCTACTGGCCCGCCATGAAGAGATCCATGAGTCTTGCGACCCAATTCGCGCAGCTGGTCGCCGTGCTAATGGTAAGCAGCGCCTGCGGAATCTGTCCCGCTAAGGAGATTCAGTACGCCGTCAAAGATATTCACCACAACTCCTGGACTTCTGAACGCGGAGTTGGTGCGGTTTTCGATATTCAGCAGGACAAGAGCGGATATCTTTGGCTGACCACTGCAAACGGTATCGTCAGGTTCGACGGAGTGAACTTCCAGTCTCTGGAAGAGGCGACCAGCGGCGCCGTTCACAGCTACGACATCAGTTCTGTTTTACTCGCGCCCTCTGGCAGAACCTGGTTTACAACGAGAACAGCAGGACTAATTTTGCTTGAAGGGGGGAAGAAGGTTGATTATCCCTTCGACTCGCGGCGCTGCATCTCACGCGGAGCTAATGGCACGATGGTCGAAGATGTTGACGGCTCACTTTGGGTAAAAGCCTTGAGCGGTCTCTACCATTTGGAGGGTCATTCCTGCGAACAAATCGATAAGAACTCGGGGTATCCTGGGGGCCTTCCCGCCGCGTTATTGATCGATAAGAACGGGACGGTCTGGGTGAAGGCACCGTCGGGTGCTTTGCTCTTCCGCCGGAGGAACCAACCGGAATTCGAACTGAGCGGGTATGTTTCAGGTCCGACGTCAAAACCAGCATTTTTGCATCAGGGGCCTGACGGCGCAATCTGGCTCTCTGATGAGTGCGGACTTCGAAGAGTCGTACTTGGCGAGCACGGCGTCGGATCTGCTGCTCCACCTCCAAAACTCAAGAGACTTGATTTGCAGACTGGAGATTTTGGTTTCGCTCCGGACGGATCTCTATGGGCCGTAGTCGGCAATGGGGTATCAAAGTTTGAGCATCGGCAGTGGATCTCGAGCGGCGCAATCGACGCTGGCGCGGGTGAAGCGATAACGACCCATGATGGGCTGACCTCGAACGCCATATGGAGTCTGAGGGTAGATACGGAAGGTAGCATCTGGGTGGGAACAAACGCTGGCTTAGATCGCCTCCGCGTTACTGCTGTGAAAGCGATAGCAGTGCCAAATGCTCAGGAACATGAATTTGCCTTGGCCGCTAGCCCTCAAGGTTCAGTTTGGACCGGGAACTCCTCCCTTCCACTTATGCGCGTGGATGCTAGCGGACGCGCTTCAATTGTCGAAAAGACTCAAGATGCCATATGCATTCGTCGCGACTACCACGGAAATATCTGGTCCGTCGCTGATGGTGCAGTCAAGCTCTGGCGGTCGTCGCCGAAAGGTTTCGATCCGGTTCACTATCCGGAAGAAAATGTTGCCGGGATCGTATCTCTCGCAGTCGATCGAAACAACGAACCTTGGATCAATCTCCGCTCTGGCCCCACGTACCACCTGACGCACGGAAAATGGCGGAACGAGTACGAGGCGCTCGGCAAGAAAGTGGGATGGTTGGGGGCAATGGTCGGCGATGATAACGGAATTGTGTGGCTGAGCTTTGCTTGGAATCTGGTTCGCTGGGATGGAACGTCCTACCAGAAGTTCTCTTTCCCGCCCGGTCGCCTCGATATTTCAGTCGCAACGATGGCTGCGCGTGGGGACCGCGTATGGCTCGCCGGAGCCGGCGGAATTGTAATGTTCACGCGCGGAAACTTTTACCTGATGGAATTTGTCGATCCTGAACTTCCCGGTCGAGTATCTGGCATCGTCGAAACTGAGAAGGGAGAGCTGTGGGCGAACGGATTCTCAGGCATTACGCACGTACCGGCTGCGGAGCTGGCTCGGTGGGTCCAGAATCCAACCTCGAAGGTGACAGGCGAACACCTGGACGCATTCGACGGACTTCCTGGACTCTCCGCAGAACGGTTTCCGGAACCGTCGATCGTGGAAGCTAGCGACGGCCGCATGTGGTTTGCAACAACCCGCGGCGTCGCGTGGCTCGACCAAGCAGCATTGTCTAGGCTTCATAATCGAGTTCCTCCTCCAGTGTTTGTGACGTCCGTTCTCGCAGATGGGAAAACCTATTCAGGACTATCTAATGTGAGACTCCCAAAATTGACTCAGAATCTCGCGATCACCTACACGGCACTAAGCCTTGCGGTGCCGGAGAGAGTTCGGTTTCGTTACAAACTTGAGGATGTCGACAAGGATTGGCAAGAAGCTGGTCCTAGGCGCGAAGCGTTCTATACCAAGCTCTCGCCTGGTCACTACACCTTCTCTGTCGTTGCATGCAACGACGACGGAGTCTGGAATTCAACCGGCGCAACGGTCAAGTTTACAATTCCACCAGCCTTTTATCAGACCATGTGGCTCAAGTTAGTCGTAGGACTGGGTTGTGTGTGTCTATTGTGGCTGCTTATCAATATCCGCATGAGATTCTTAGCTTCGCGCATTCGTGAGGGTTGGGTCGCGAGAGCCTCCGAAAGAGAGCGGATTGCCCGTGAACTCCATGACACTTTCCTACAAGGTATTCAGGCTCTTCTGCTTCGCTTTAATACCGCTGCTCGCTCGATACCTGCCGACACTCAAGCTAGAAAAGCCATGGACAATGCCCTTGCGCAGTCAGAAGAGATAATGCTCACGGGACGACGTTTGGTTCAAGATTTGAGGAATACGGCTCGTGCTGTCACTCTAAGCGAAGAACTGGAGGCCATCGGTCGTGAATTCCAGGGCCTCTACGCGACCGAATTTTCGGCTAGCACTCGGGGAAAAGAGTTGCCCCTAAATCCGGTCGTCGCTGACGAGTTGTTCAAAGCGGGGCGGGAGGCAATCTCCAACGCTTTCCGTCATGCGCAGGCCAAATCTATCCGCGTTGAACTGGAGTACAGAAATCGAGATTTGAAGCTGCTGATTCGCGATAATGGACTGGGCATCGACGAACGGCTTCTCATCGAAGGAAAGAAAGTGGGCCATTGGGGTCTCCCGGGAATGCGCGAGAGAGTCGCCCAATTGAATGGCAATATTCGCTTTGAAAGTCGACAAGGAATGGGAACTACGGTAGAGATAAAAATTCCGGCGCACAGGGCCTATCGGCGCAAGCAGTTCCGTCTGCCGCGTTGGTTATCTCTGATCGGCGAGAATGATGGGGATCTTGAATGATCGGCGGTGACCTGATCACAGTATTAGTTGTCGACGACCATCCGTTTATGAGGTCTGGCTTGGCTGGCGAAATCAACAGCCAACCAGATATGCGTGTCGTGGCTGAGGCGAATGATGGAAGAGAATGTCTCGAAAAATTCAGAGAATTTCTACCAGACGTCACGCTGCTAGATCTGAGAATGCCAAACATGAATGGGCTGGACGCTCTCAAGGCAATCCGAGCCGTCAAACCTGATGCTAGGGTGATTATCCTCACAACGTTGGTAGGCGATGTTCAGGTCTACCGCGCTCTACAAGCCGGCGCGATGGGATACCTGCTCAAGAGCCTTTTACAGGACGAACTGGTCGATACAGTCAGAGCTGTGATGAAGGGGCAGAAACGAATGCCTCCAGAAATAGCGTCCGAGATTGCGATGCACGCCAACGATGAGGACCTGACCGAACGAGAACTCTCGGTCCTTCGCGCGATCTCAAAAGGGTGTTCGAACAAGATCATAGCGGCTGAGCTGGGTATCTCTGAGCACACGATCAAGAATCATGTACAGAGCATTTTGGCAAAGCTTGGAGCAAGTGATCGAACGCACGCCGTGACTATTGCGTTGCATCGCGGATTCATTGAAATGTAGTGCTCGTGATGTGTCCTATCCGCGGAAATGTGTAGGAAGTTCCAACGAATGCTGGGATTGCACTGAGCGGCGCGAGACTAAATGTCGCTTTTTCCTCAGAGGGATGCTGGCCTGGATTCATTGTGTGAGCTTCCATCAACGCTCGAATACGAACTGAGCGTTCCGTTCGCCACCGCGCTGGAGGCGCCCCTGAATTCGCCGCGAACGTTCGACTCAAAGCAGCCTGATCGGAGAAGCCCGCTTCGATTGCGATTTGAGCGATTGAAAGCTTGGAGTGCAGAAGCAGCTGTTGCGCCCGTTCGATTCTCTTATTCACCACGAATCTGTGTAACGACGTGCCAAATGTTGTTCGAAAGCATCTGCAGAAATAGCTTGTGGAGACACCGCACTCCGCTGCAATCCGGGTCAGTCGCAAATCTCCCGAAAGATTCTGCTCTAATACTTCGAGTGCCCGTCTCTTTTGCCACGGAGCTAAACCACCTTTATGAAACTCGTGGGGTAATGAGACAGCACCATATGTCAGAACAATGTGGCTACACAGCATTTGAAGATAATGATCCAAAAACAAGCCAGGAAGCTCGACTTTTCGACAGACGTACGGACGAATCATTTCCGCGAGGTGGTAAATAACTGGATCGGGGTGACCTTCTGGGCAGTGCAGGTGCCCGACCATTGGAAGGTCCGCGTCTTCGGTGAACGCATTGAGAGTCGCTCGGGGGATGTTGAAGTGGATGACCTCAAATGGGGTATCCCGGAGCACTCGCGGGAGCGACTCCAGGTCGAATATCCCGATGCTACCGCGTCTCCAGCGAGGAGTATGAGTGTATCGATCGTCTATCCATGAGCCCCAATTGAGCGAGTTGGGCTGAGCGAGATGAACTGGGATGGTAAATCCCTTCTCCGAACTTTGTGGGTTCGTAGGGTCAGGCTGCCCAGTCGTTGAGTGCACGTACGTGATTGCCGCCAGCGTGGCGTTGTCGGACTTCAGCGCAAGGCTCTGAGCATCGGATACCCCAAATACTTGGCCCAGCGTCTTCCCGAAGAGGCGCGGTCCGAGCCTCATAGAGAGCCTCCTAAATTCCTAGAGAGCCTCCTAAATTCGCCGTACGTGTATCGCGAGGATGAATGTGATGCTGTCATTGCGCCGCAATCAGCAATCCGCAGTATGTCGGAGCCCGATATGTAAGGCTAATACCTCGAAGCGCCACCATAAAGGGCTAAACGGACCAATTGGACTAGTGAATTCGAGGGGGACGGGGTGATGACGCATCCCGTACTCGGAGATTTCGATAAGCGTCCTAAACCGTAATCCACGCCCGCAACCCGAGTCTTGAACGTAACGGCTGTTTTTCGGCCTCCCTTTGCGTGGAAGACGGCATGCTGAGGGAGAAGCGGTCGACCATCATAGTCGTCCGAATCTTGGATGAAAAGCGGATAGCTTCTTTTTGCGATATCACTTTGACATCAAGAGCGGTTGGCATCATCAAACTCCAGTTCTCGCGAAACATCAGGTCAATTGCGACAACTTGGCCAGATAGCTCCAGATAAGGTAGGAATCCAATATGGAATGCTCCGGTGCAATTCTGATCCGATGATGAGGAACAGGGTCAGAGTAAAACGAGAGAGACGAAATCACTTCCTCCTGCGTGGCCGCATTGCTTTGACGGTAGGCAGCCATACGAACTACGCAGCAGACTAGGCCTAAAACAGCAGGATCATTCAAGATCGGATGCAGGCGAAGACCCTATGGTCTTACTTGAGCGGATCTGAGCGTGACTTGGAGACGCAACCCACATCGCAGGAGAAGAGCCATGTCGAAGGTCAATCTCAGCGAAACCGCGCCGACCCAATTCCAGGATATCGGCGGTGTGAGCCTCGCCTACCGGCATTTCGGCGACCAAGGCGCCCCACCGGTGGTGTGCTTTCAGCATTTCACCGGCACGATGAACAATTTCGATCCGATCCACACCAACCGCTTGGCGCAAGACCGCCCGGTGATCCTGGTCGATTATCGGGGTGTCGGTCGCTCGGGTGGCGAGATGCCGGACTCGATGCCCGCTACCGCGGCTGACATCATCGCCTTCGTCAAGGCGCTCGGCCTGAAGGCGATCGATCTGTTCGGTTTCTCGATCGGCGGCATGGTCGCGCAGCAGGTGGTACTTGACGCGCCCGAACTGGTGCGGCGCATCCTCCTCGCCGGCACCGGCCCGTCGGGCGGCGAAGGCATGCAGGAATTTTCGCGCGAGGTGATGCAAATCGTCAATCGCCCGAACAGCACCCCGCAGGAACGCACGCTGGACCTGTTCTTTTCGAATAGCCCGACGAGTTACGCGGCGGGCAAGGCCTGGCTCCAGCGGATCGCCGCGCGAAAGCTGGACCGCGAACCGGAAGCGTAGCCCCAGGTCGGTGCGGCCCAGCTCGTCGCTCTTGCTAAATGGGGTGCGGTCCCCGCGACAGACCGCTACGGGGATTTAAAGAAGATCAAGCAGCGTACGCTCGTCGTCAACGGCAAGGACGACGTCATGGTGCCGACCATCAATTCCTACATCCTTCAGCAGCATCTATCGGATGCCCGGTTGGTCCTCTATCCGGATTCCGGGCACGGCTCGCACTTCCAGTTTTCTGAAGAGTTCGCCGAAGAGGCCGCACGCTTCTTCGCCGCAGCTTGAACCCAAGGCGGTCGTCAGCACGGCCGCCGCAACAGTTTATAAGGAGCGGACGACGGCACAACCCAGCACGTCAGCCTGGAACCGCTGAGCCCTCGTATCGCGAAGGTCACGTTCTTAACCCCCTCGCGAACCTGTTCGTGCCTGAGACGGTTTCGCGGCTGCACGACATCGTCGTCGAGTTGAGCGAGGATCATCATGTACCCGGACGCGAGCCACGCTGCACATTCGCAGCATGCCGAGAACTTCCTGGAAAATGCGAGGCTGTTTCTCAATGGGTGAGGCGCGCGTTCAGGCGACGAGGGTATCGCCTAGACGATCCTGGACTTCGTACCGCTGGAGTTCACGCCGTTCACTCCGCAACGAAAGCGGCGCTGCACTCTTATGTTCTATGGTCGTCGGAGAAGCCCATGTTGAATAGAGCCGAACCCGTCAGGATCGCCGTCCTCGACGATTACCAGAATATCGCACTTTCCATGGCGGACTGGTCGGGGCTTGATAAGCGCGCGGCCATAACCGTATTCAACGACCACATGGCCGATCCCGACGCTGTGGTCGCCCGCCTTCAGTCCTTCGACATCGTCTGCGTGATGCGCGAGCGCACGCCGATGACGCGCGCGATCATCGAGCGCCTGCCCAAGCTCCGACTGATCGCTTCGACGGCCCTGCGGAATGCCTCGATCGACCTTGAGGCCGCCTCAGAGCGCGGCGTCGAGGTTGTGCATACCGGCTATAGCTCCACGCCGACAATCGAACTGACTTGGGCGGTCATCCTGGCGAGCGCGCGCAACATTGTCGCTGAGAATGCCGCGCTGCGCGCCGGCGGCTGGCAGCGCTTTGTCGGCGACGACCTCGCCGGGTGCACGCTTGGTGTGCTGTGTCTCGGCAATGTCGGCGGGGCGGTGGCGCGGATCGGCAAAGCCTTCGGCATGGAGGTAATCGCCTGGAGCCAGAACCTGACCGCCGATCGCGCCGCCGAGGCAGGCGCCGCGCTGGTCACGAAGGAGGAATTGTTCCGGCAGGCAGATATCGTCACCATTCATCTGGTGCTGAGCGGCCGGACACGGGGGCTCGTTGGGGCCGAGGAACTTGCGCTCATGAAGCCCACGGCACGCCTGGTGAACACGTCGCGGGCGCCGATCGTGGTCGAGGCCGATCTGCTTGCGGCTCTGCGAAACGGCAAAATCGCCGGCGCCGGGATCGACGTCTTTGACCAGGAGCCGCTGCCGCCCGATCATCCGTTTCGCAGTCAGGCGAACCTGCTGGCGACACCGCACATCGGCTACGTCTCGCGTGGCCTCTATGCGCGTTTCTACCAAGACACAGTCGACAATATCCGGCAGTGGCTCGACGCCCGGGATAAACGCTGATGCCGGCCGTAATCACCTTGCCAGGGAGCGCATGATGATTGAGCGGAGCAACGTGTGGAATTCGAGGTCGAGGGCGGCGACCGCCTCCGCGCGCGGCAGTGTCCTGGTTCCGTCAGCATCTGAGGCAAGATCAATGACCGACGTATCTCAAGGCAACCAGCCCCTGCAATGGAAGCTGTTCATCCGCCGGCGCGCCAGCGCGACCCAGGGCACGCCGCCGGGAAAGGACGAGCTGAAATGGGCGGCGAATACGACCACGCTGATTCATGGCGAACAGGATGCCGTGCTGGTCGATACTTTCCTCTCGGAGGCGCAAGACCGGGGAACTGGCTGATTGGATTGCCGCGTCCGGCAGGCGCCTGTCCACGATCTATATCACCCATGCGCATCCCGATCATTTCTTTGGGCTCAAGTTGCTGCGCGACCGCTTTCCGGATGCGCGGGCAATCGCGCCCGCGAAGGTGGTGGACGCCATGCTGGCCACGCTCGCGCCCGAAGCCGTCGAGAATTGGCGCAGGATATTCCCAGGCCAAATCCCCTCAGATCTCGTCTCGGCTGAACGGCTGGATGTCGGGACGTTTGACCTTGAAGGTCACCAGATTGTCCCGATCGATATCGGCCACACCGATACCGACCACACCACCTGCCTCCACGTGCCCTCGATCGGTCTCGTGATCGCGGGCGACGCCATCTACAATGGTACGCATCCGTACCTCGGCGAATCAAACCGTCAGGGGCTGCGCGACTGGCTCGCCGCCATCGATAAGATCGAGGCGCTTATTCCGCGTGCCGTCGTGGTCGGCCACGGCCCACTGGAGCCGGACAACGCCCCGCGGCACATCCAGGAAACGCGGCGCTACATCCAGGACTTCATTCGGCTAGATGATGAAACACGCACAGCCCTGGAACTCTACGACCGGATGCTCGCCCTTTATCCGGACCGGATCAATCCGGGGTCGCTCTGGGGCGCCGCCAATGCGGCGAAGGCCCCTCGCCATGCTGAGGCGTGACGATGCGGCGTCACGGAAATCCATCGCGGAGAGTGACCTCATGAATACCGGGCTTGTTTCGTCATCTGCTGCAAATGGAGCGGCTCCGGTCCAACTCTGATCCGATTATGACGAACAGGGTCAAAAAGTAAAACCAGAGCGACGGAATCACTTCTTGCTGCGTGGCCGCATTGATACGACGGCAGGCAGCCATACGAACGATACAGCAGACCAGGCCTAAAACAGCAGGATCATTCAAGAACAAATGCAGGCGAAGATTCTATGGTCTAGGCATTGAGTCAGGAACACCGCTGAAAGAGTTCTATCAAACTGGGGTAGGTGTCCGATGGCTGACGTAGTGACGGAACACCGCAACCAAGAAGCGACCACAATGATTCATACCCACGAGACCGCGCCGACACAGTTCGTAGAGGCTAACGGAATCCGCCTCGCGTATCGCCGATTCGGCAAACCGGGCACGATTCCGCTGCTCCTTCTGGAGTACTTCAACTCGAACATGGACGGCTGGGATTCGGATGTGACGAACAGCCTTGCCGCGGATCATGAGGTGATTCTCTTCGACAATGCGGGCGTTGGCGCTTCCGGAGGAAAAACTCCGCACATAGTCGTGGAGATGACGAAACCTTGCGTTGCTTTCTGCCAAGCCCTCGGCTTGAAGCAGATTCACGTCCTTGGCTTCTCGCTGGGCGGCATGATTGCGCAGCAGTTGGCGCTTGAGCATCCTCAACTCGTCGGGCGGATGCTTCTCTTAGGGACAGGTCCGCGTGGCGGAGAGGACATGACCTTCACCGAACTATCGCCGGAAGAGCAAGCGGATCCCGTGGCGTTTTTGTTGGCTGCATTCTTCTCTCCTTCTGAAGCCAGCCGGGCCGCTGGACGCGAATACATAAGGCGACTTGAGTCTCGAAAAAATGATCTTGATCTTCCTGTGTCTAGAGACTCGGCCGTCGCCCAGCTTGACGCGATCAGGGAATGGGGAGTGATACCAGCGACCGGACGTTACGCCACCTTGAAAAACATCACACATCCGACGCTCATTGTTCACGGCAACAAAGACATCGTAGTGACACCGATCAACGCATTCATTGTGACGGAGCATCTGCCAAACGCTCAGCTCATTATGTACCCGGATGCGAACCACGCTGCATTTTCGCAATGTGCCGAGAACTTCCTGGAAAATGCGAGGCTGTTTCTCAATGGGTAAGGCGCGCGGCGGCGTGGATTGCAGTTCAGGCGACGAGGTCACTCAGTATTAGCGACAATGTTTCACTCGCCTCTTCAAAGTCCATCGAAGACCTCTCGCGCAAAGAGGAAGCGAATTCGCAAAATTAAAGTGAATTCCGCAAGAAGCAGCGGTTGAAGCCGTGGTGAGATAAGCGCATACCGTTTGCGAAGCGGTGTTGCGCAGGAGGTAAGCCATGCTGGGACCTTTTCAGACAATGTCGGTGGGCGATGAAGGTGCTGTCCTCTTCGTGAGTATCGCAGCGCCGCCGCTGAATCTCATTGGACCCGAACTGGTCGGGGACCTTGTCACCCTCATCCAGCAGGCGGAGGCCGACGACGACGTCCGCGTGGTCGTGTTCAAGAGCGCTGACCCTGATTACTTCATCGCCCACGTCGACATGAACAGGGTCGCCGAATACCGGGACAGCGCCGCGAAGCTCGCCGGCGAACCTTCCCTGGGGCTTCTCTTCCGCTATCTGAGCGCCAGCCGGCTCATCACCATCGCCCAGATCGAGGGCCGCGCCGGGGGCGCCGGCAGCGAATTCGCGCTGGCCTGCGACATGCGCTTCGCCGCCCGCGGCCGCGCGATCTTCCGGCATATGGAACCGGCGTTCGGTTGGATCGAAGGCGCCGGCGGGGTTCAGCACCTGACGCGCCTCATGGGCCGGGGTCGCGCGCTAGAAGTGCTGATGAGCGGGCAGGACTACGACGCCGACCTCGCCGAGCGGTACGGTTGGGTCAACCGCGCCCTCCCGCTCGCTGAGCTGGACGGCTTCGTCAGCGCGCTGGCCCACCGACTCGCCGGGTTCCCTCCCGTGGGCTTGGCGTCGATAAAGGCGCGGGTCAACGATATCGCCCTCGCACCCGCCGACGAGTTCCGCCGAGATTCGGCGACCTTCCTTGAAAACCTCCGCGCGCCAGCCTCGAAGAGTCGGGTTGGCGCCGCGTTCGAACGTGGATTCCAGACGCGCGAGGGCGAGATGGACTTGGCCGCCATGCTCGGCGACCTGCCACAATCCTACGCAACCGCATCCGCCGGACCGCGGACAACCCCAGACGCGAAAGGAAATGCAGATGCGTAAAGAAGTTCGATTCAAGACCGACAGCGACGAACTGAGCGCCTGGCTCTATCTGCCCGAGGGCGGCGAAGCGCAGCGGCCAGCGATCTCGATGGCTCACGGCTTCGCAGCCACTCGCTGGCACGGCCTGGCCAGGTTCGCCGAAGCGTTTGCCGCCGCCGGCTTCGTCGTGCTCCTGCACGATCACCGCACGTTTGGCCTCAGCACCGGCGAGCCGCGCCAAGATATAGATCCTTGGGTGCAGATCGAAGGTTGGCGCCGGGCAATCTCCTACCTGGAAGCTCTACCGCAGGTGGACCCCAGCCGGATCGGTGTCTGGGGCTCGAGCTTCGCGGGCGGCCACGTGCTAGTGCTGGGCGCAACCGACAGCCGCGTCGCCTGCGTGGTCGCCCAGGTGCCGACGATCAGCGGCTACCAGACGGGGCTGCGCCGCGTCCCGCCCGAGGGAGTGGCCGGACTAGAGGCGGCGTTCAGCGACGACGAACGGGGCCGGGCAAGGGGCGAGCCGGCCCGCATGCAGGCCGTCGCCAGCACCGACCCTGACATCCCGGCGGCCTATCGCACCCAGGAGGCCGTCGACTTCTACTTGCAGCCGCTGGCCGAGGGCGCGGTCTGGGAAAACACCGTCACCACGCGGTCATCGCGTTGGGCGAGGATGTACGAGCCCGGCGTCTTTGCCTCGCGGATCGGTCCCAAGCCCTTGCTGATGGTGGTCGCCACACACGACACCGTCGCGGTCACCGACCTAGCGCTTGAGGCCTACGAACGCGCGCACGAGCCTAAGAAGCTGGTGATGATCCCCGGTGGCCATTTCGACCCTTACTCCAGGCGCTTCGACATCGCCGGCCCGGCGGCGCTCGCCTGGTTTCAGCAACACCTGATGGCGTAAAGAGCGCCGCCATGCCCATCGTCAGCATCCGGGCCCCACAGAGCGACGCACCGGCCCGACGGTCAAGCTGCATTCAGGATTTGCCACGGATTTTCCAGGAGCGGTGACATTGATCAGGTATCGATACGAGGCTTCATTTTGAGATTGTTCAACAAGACGTTGTTGCGGCTTCTACTATTCACGCTCGGACAGTGGCTGGCACTCGCGTCGCGGATTATTCCCTCGGTCCGCTCGCAAGTAACACGTACCCTCACATTTGAGATGTCGACCGACGATGGCGTAGCCCGCCAGTGGCACTTCAACGGCCAGCAACGACGGATCACAACGGGAGCCGGCCGCTCCCGCCCGTCGACCAACGGGCTACGGTTCCCAAGCAGCGGGGCGGCTGTAAGGGTGCTCCTCTCCCCCCACTGGGCGCGCCTGATCGCCGATGGTATTCAGCATGGCACAACCCGCATCGAGGGGGCCCTGTTTGCGGTGTATTGGTTTTTTGGGCTGACCCGCAAGCTCATCGCGATCGGCCGCGAAAATGGGCCGCGTGGACCGCTGCCAGATCCCTATTTGCGTCATGATCCTCGCTCCAACGGTTCCGAGCAAATCATCATCGAGCCGGTGATCGAGCGCCTGGACCCAAAATGGACGAACGCGTGGGAGCAGCGCGCAAAGCTTTTGGGCGTTCGCGCCACCACGGGCGAGCCGATGCAAAAGGTGTGATCAACGATGGAATCTCCGCAAAGGCTCAATGATCGAGCGGTCGGATGGCTGCGCTACATCTGGGACAAGGCGACGACGCCCGATGACTGGAGCGATCGCGGCGAGCCCCACCCGTGGTGGGACCGCTATACTGCGCCGCCGATGTGCTCATTCCCGCGATTCGACTTGCCCTTCATGGCCTACGTTCTCCCGATGATGACCGAGGTGACGCCGGCCTGGCGCGAAGCCTATGTTCGAATCGCCGATGAACTCGTGCGCCGGCACAGGTCATTCTGGGCCTCGATTGACTGGAACACATTGATTGGTCCTGACCCCGGTGTTGACCGGTATCCGCCCGAAATGCTCGCATTTATCCCGGAGAAGCTCCGCGGTCGTTATGCGGCGCCGGGCTGGACCGGGAACGGCATCGAGCCGTGGGGACTGCAGCCCGACCCAATAGGAGCGGACGGCAACCTCTTTAATCGTGGGTGGTTTAATCTCCTGCTCGGGATGCGCCGCTACGTATCGGGCAAGGCCGACCAGGACACGCCGTTCGATGTCACCGGGTATCAGAATCGGCACTTCACGTGGACACACGCGCGGATGGCCGCGCTCATATCCGCGCAGATGGCGGCCCGTCCTCAAGGGCCGCACTGCGAAAACACTAAAATTTGGCCGTTCTGTGTGAGCTCCGCGGGTCTAGGGCTCAAGCTCTATGATGCCTTGCTTGGAACGGAACTCCACGCTCCGTTCCCCCGCTGGGTCGACTACTGCCGCAAGCATTACATGAAAGTTGACCATGACAATAATCTCACCTGGTTCTTGTGGTACTACGACCCCATAGAACAGCGCGCGGAAACATTGCCCGAGAAGACCACGGCCTACAGCGCGCTGACGCCCATGATATACCTCTACCCGCAGGACCGCGCCTTCACCGAGCAGCTGTACACCCTCTCGATGCGGCTGCTTGAATGGGATAACCCGAAGCTGCCCGTAATAGATATCATGAATCGCCCGCTCAACCTCGCGACCGCGCTCTTAATGGCCCGGGAGTTCGGGGACTCGACGACCGAGGGGCGCCTGCGCGAGTATGTGGAGACAGAGCTTGAACCACGCTTCTTCGGTGCCGAAAATGATCGCTTTGCGTACTGGCTTGGCGCTGACACTGAATGGCCTCGTGGTCAGGTCAACGCGATCCTGATGTTGAGCGAGTGCTGTGCTCCGGGAGCGTGGTGGCGGGTGTTCAACGAGCCCAACCTGAAGATGCACAACGAGCCGACCGTGTGTGACGTCGACTACCCGAACCTTGGCATCCGCCGCGCGCAGAACGACATGGCCCAGGGCGTGCTCGACATCGAAACAATAGCGGCGACCCCATCGCGGCGGGGCACCGCCACGCAATTTACAGTCAAGGGCTTGCCAGAACCTGGCGACGTCGTCGTCACTCTCAACGATCAGAAGTTCACCCGGTGGCACGTTAATGCCACCGACACGATTCGGATCGAGACCGATGTTGACGAACATACCTTTCACATCGCGTTCCGATCTGGTTCGCCGCCGAAGAAGATTTATCGAATAGTTCAAGGAACTCCTTAACACAGCAGAACCGATCAGATGAATCGGAGAGGAGATAAACGCTATGTCAACGCAAATAATGTCAACGCAAACGCATGAAACCGCACCGACGCGTTTTGTCGAGGCTGACGGCACCCGGTTCGCTTACCGCCGATTTGGCGGCGGTGAAGGACTACCTCTGTTGTTCTGCCAGCATTTCACAGGCACGATGGACAATTGGGACCCAGTTATTACCAATACGCTCGCTCAAGAGCGCGAAGTGATCCTGTTCGACAACAGGGGTGTAGGAAGTTCGAACGGAGAGACTCCAGACAGCGTCCAGGCGATGGCGACTGACGCCTTGGCTTTTGTCGAGGCGCTTGGCTTGAAGCAAATCGACCTGCTCGGATTTTCGATCGGCGGCATGGTCGCACAGCAAATGGTGCTGGATCGGCCAAAGCTGGTGAAACACCTGATCCTCGCCGGGACCGGACCGGAGGGCGGCGAGGGAATCGATATAGGGGGATTGCCGCCGTCGAGTGTGGTGTTGGCTGACGCGTCGCTCTCGCACTTCGACAGGCAGCAGCGCCTCTTCTTTGCACCGACAGAGACGAGCCAATCTGCAGGCCGTGCCTTTTTCGAGCGCAAACACTGGCGCAAGGACGATCGAGATCCGGAGGCCACTCCCGCCGTCGCAAAGGCTCAGACGATCGCTATCAAGTCTTGGGGAGAGCAGAAGAAGGGCGAGCGCTACGGCAGACTGAAGGAAATCAGGCAACCGACGCTCGTCTTCAATGGGATCAATGACGTCATGATCCCCACGACTAACTCATACATTCTTGCTCTGCATATACCAGACGCGCGATTGGTCCTTTATCCCGACTCCGGCCACGGCGCGCTTTCTCAATATCCGGACCAATTCTGCGCTGAGGTAAAGCTCTTTCTGGCTAACACTCACCGTTGACGCGAACCCGCCGGCGCTGCGTGCCGGCGGGTCAACAAACAAAAAGGAAGGACTAATCAAAATGAGCGCCACCGCCGAACTCGCAAACTGCCTCACCGAGTTGCTCATGCTCGCGCACCCCCCGGTCGCCGTGAGCTTCCGCAACGGCAGGCCTGCCGCCGACGCTAAGCCCGCCGTGGTGCAAGCCGCCGGCTGCTGTTACTGGGCACCAGCCCAAGAGGAGCGGCTCGACACTCAGCCGTCAGATCACGCCAATTGCAGTGTGGGCAGCTACACGCACGGCCTCATCGAGCTTGAGGCCGCGGCGGCGGGCGACGATACCGCGACGCTGCTAAGCAGCGGTTGGGTCGCAGAGTCTGACCTCGCGAACGCTCCGCATTTGCCGTTTCGACCGCAGGTAATCCGCTACGAGCCACTAGCGAAGGCAGACCAACCGGACGTCGTTCTCATCCGTCTCTCTCCGCGCGCTTTGATGACGCTGCAGGGGGCCTGCCCCCAGATCCGGCTGGTGACCAAACCCCAGTGTCAGATCGTTCCGCTTGCCTACGCCGGCGAGATAGTTGTCAGCCCTGGCTGCGCTGTGAGCCGCGCGCGAACCGGCCTTGCTGCCGGCGAGCTCACCTGCGCGTTCCACGGGAGCGCGCTAAACCATATTGTCGGGCGCCTCGAGCGTTCGGCCGCGATCGATCACGCCGTCGCCGAGTACGCTTTCGCTAGCGACCGGCAGCACCTTATGGCCGAGAGGAATTAGCGTACCTCATCTCTTAACATCCATTGAAAGGAATGCGACCTTGAGGACGAACAAAAACGATGCGGTCGAAGAGACTGCAAGTTATGGTCCGAGGAACTCGTTCATTACATCCACGACTTGAAGTTAGTATCGCGTCGAGTCTGAGCATGTTGTACTCGGACCAAAGCAGAACCAAGACTCAGCCAGCTAGAAAGTGAGACTGACACATGGCCAAAAAGATATCCGAGATATTCATAGAGACATTAGTGAACGCAGGCGTTAAGCGGGTCTACGGCGTAGTTGGTGATTCGTTAAATGGCCTGACCGAAGTAATCCGTAGAACCAATGGGATTGAATGGCTACATATGAGGCACGAAGAGGTCGCTGCATTTGCCGCCGGTGCGGAGGCCCATCTTACCGGAGAGATCGCCGTCTGTGCAGGCAGCTGCGGACCTGGCAATCTTCACCTCATCAACGGCCTGTTCGATTGTCATCGCAACCGAGTGCCAGTGCTCGCGATCGCGGCTCAGATTCCGAGTCACGAGATTGGAAGCAGCTACTTCCAGGAGACGCGTCCAGACCATCTGTTCAATGATTGCAGCCACTATTGCGAGCTGGTTTCACAACCGGAACAAATGCCGCGCGTGCTGGGCATCGCCATGCGCACGGCGATTACGAAGCGAGGTGTTGCCGTGGTTGTCATTCCCGGCGACCTGGCTCTGCGTGAATGTCCTGCACCCGCGCTTTCCCTCGGCATCAAAGATTCAGCCTCTGTCCTTCGGCCATCCGACAATGAACTGAAGCGGGCCGCTGAGATTCTCAACAACGCCCGTAAAGTCACTATTCTTGGCGGCGCTGGCTGTGAAGGTGCACACGACGAACTCATCGCGGTTGCCGAACGGCTGAAGTCACCGATCGTTCACGCGTTGCGCGGCAAGGAATTCATCGAGTACGACAACCCATATGACGTTGGCATGACGGGGTTGCTCGGGTTCTCTTCCGGCTACCACGCCATGATGAACTGCGATGCTCTGCTAATGCTGGGCACGGATTTCCCGTATCAGCAGTTCTATCCCAAGAATGCAAAAATCATTCAGGTGGATCGTCTCGGTGAACAGATTGGGCGCCGCACCCCAGTCGATCTTGGCCTGATTGGAAATGTAAGGGACACTCTCGAAGCGCTGACGCCGCTGATCGACGGCAAAGCCGACCGTTCCTATCTCGATCTATGCCTCAGTCACTACAAAAGTGCGCGCAAAAGCCTTGATGACCTTGCCACCGGCGAACCGGGTCGGACACCGATTCATCCGCAATACGTAGCAAAGATTCTGGATGAGCTCGCGGCCGAAGATGCGGTGTTCACCTGCGATGTCGGGACACCTACTGTTTGGTCTGCACGCTATCTCCACATGAATGGAAAGCGCAGACTGATTGGCTCTTTCAATCATGGCTCCATGGCAAATGCTCTGCCCCATGCCATCGGCGTGCAGGCAAGCCACCCAGGTAGACAAGTCATTACGCTTTCGGGGGACGGGGGACTGGCGATGCTGCTCGGCGACTTGCTGACGCTTCGGCAGCTCAAACTGCCTGTGAAGCTAGTAGTTTTCAACAATGGCTCGCTCGGCTTTGTGGAACTTGAGATGAAAGCGGCCGGCATCGTCGACTATGGAACGGATCTTGTCAATCCGAACTTTACGAAGCTGGCCGAATCCGCCGATATCTTCGGCGTTCGCGTAGAAAAGCCGGAACAACTGCGTCCAGCTTTGAGCAGTGCGCTCGCACATGACGGACCGGCGTTGGTTGAGGTACTGGTCAACCGGCAGGAGCTCTCGATGCCACCGACGATCAGCCTGGAGCAGGCACTGGGTTTCAGCCTCTACATGATTCGCGCCGTACTCAGCGGACGCGGCGACGAAGTGATCGATCTAGCCAAAACCAATCTTATGCGCTGATGATGCTAACCGAATTCAGGAGGAAAGGAAATGAACGCGCAATTAGCGACAGCCCCGGCAGCAACCCGTCAGGTTTCTCTTTCCGGATTCAACCTGATCAATTCTCCTCGCCTCAACAAGGGAACCGCCTTCACGGATCACGAACGAGACACATTCCACCTTCACGGCTTGTTGCCGCCCCACATTGGAAACCTCGACGAACAGCTTGAGCGGCGACTGCAGGCACTGGATGAACAATCGACCCCCTTCAACAAATACGCCTTTCTCCGTGACATGCAGGATACGAACGAAACGCTCTTCTATGCTCTTTTAGTTCGCAATGTCGAAAAGATGCTGCCTCTGGTGTACACGCCAACTGTAGGCGAGGGTTGCCAGCGCTTCAGCGAAATATGGAGAAAGCCGCGAGGGCTGTTCCTTAGCTATCCGAACAAAGATCGTATCGCGCAGATCCTGAGCCATCGTCGCTACGATGAAATTAAGTGCATCGTGGTCAGCGATGGCGAACGCATCCTGGGGCTCGGCGATCAGGGCGCCGGAGGCATGGGCATCCCAATCGGAAAGATGGCTCTCTATACCGCGCTCGGCGGGATCCATCCCGAGCATTGCCTGCCGATTCTGCTCGATGTGGGAACCGACAACGAAGAAAGATTGAAGACGCCAATTTATATCGGATGGAGACACCACCGGGTCCGCGGCCAGGACTACGATGACTTCGTAGATGTTTTTGTAAGCAGTGTCAAGAAACGCTGGCCACATATTCTGCTGCAGTGGGAAGACTTCGCCGGTTCAAATGCGGGTCGATTCCTGGAGCGCTACCGGAACCAGCTCTGCACCTTCAACGACGATATTCAAGGTACTGCGGCTATAGCAGCAACGACCTTAATCTCCGCGATCAACGTCACGGGTGTTCCGCTTGAGCAGCAGAAGATCGTGGTAGTCGGCTTCGGAAGCGCAGGGTTAGGCATTACCAACCTGCTGGCGCAGTTCGTTCAGGACAAAGGCGTCTCGGCAGAGGAAGCACGCGCTCGATTTTACGCGATCGATCGCTATGGCCTTATTACGGAAAATGGCAAGGACGTCCGACCCGAACAGCGACCCTATGCGCGCAAAGAACAGGAAGTGCAGGGTTGGAGGGGATCGAACGGAGAGATTACTCTCCTCGATGTGGTCCGCAACGCGAAGCCCTCGGTCCTTATAGGCGTGTCTGGTCAAACGGGAGCCTTTACGCCGGAAGCAGTGCGCGAAATGGCGAAGCATACAGCTCGTCCCGTCATTTTTCCATTGTCGAATCCGACCTCCCGGAGCGAAGCCACTCCACAGGACCTGATGGACTGGACGGAAGGTCGCGCGCTGATCGGCACAGGCAGCCCATTCGAACCAGTGAATCTGAACGGTAAGAAGGTGAAGATCGCACAGACGAATAACTCGTACATCTTTCCTGGGCTTGCTCTTGGAATCGTTGCCTCAAGAGCCAGATACGTAACCGACACAATGGTGAAAGCCGCAGCCACGGAATTGATACGTCATCTGCCCACGCAGAAAGATAAGGAAGGAAGCCTTCTTCCGCCAATCTCGGAGGCGCGCAACATCGGCAGGGTGATTGCACAGGCGGTGGGAAGACAGGCAATTCAAGATGGACAGGCTCAGGTTGCTGACGAAGATGCCCTGAGTCGCGAGTTGGAAGCGAATATCTGGGAGCCAGTCTACGAGCAGTACGAACTTCAAGGGTGAATTTCCCGGCAGAGCATGATCAAAACAGGGGAGGTCCTCAGATGGCGATTAGCGAGACAGCAGCCAATACCTTTCGTGTTGAAGAGGACGCCTTGGGAGATGTCCGGGTTCCGTCGGAGCATCTATGGGGCGCACAGACTCAGCGATCGCATATAAATTTCGCAATTGGCGTTGAACGCTTTCGTTGGGGCCGCCCCGTTGTTCGCGCACTCGGCATCCTGAAAAAATCCGCTGCCCTCGCCAATGGTGATCTCGGCCAACTTCCTGAAGAAAAGGTCGATCTCATCGTTCGTGCTGCGCAGGAAGTCATCGATGGCCGTTGGGATGGGGAGTTTCCCTTGGTCGTTTTCCAGACCGGCTCTGGCACGCAGACCAACATGAACGCCAACGAGGTGATCGCCAACCGCGCGATTCAACTCGCCGGCGGCATGGTCGGCTCGAAGAAGCCGATTCATCCCAACGACGATGTGAATCACAGCCAATCGTCGAACGACACTTTTCCAACTGCGATGCATATCGCAACAGTCGAGGCAGTCACAACGCTTCTGATTCCTGCCGTAAGCGAACTCCGCAACGTGCTGGATGCAAAAGCGCAGGCCTATCGTGACATCGTCATGATAGGGCGGACTCATCTTCAGGACGCGACGCCGCTGACGGTCGGGCAGATGATCTCTGGTTGGGTTGCGCAACTCGACCAGGCGCTCGATACGATTCGCCAAGCTCTCCCGTTGATCTACGAGTTGGCGATCGGAGGTACAGCCGTCGGCACGGGCCTCAATGCCCATCCCCGTTTCGGTGAGGTTACAGCACGGCGCATTGCTGAAGCGACAGGCAAACCCTTCGTTTCGGCTCCCAACAAATTCGCGGCGCTCTCGGCGCACGATGGCATGGTCACTGTGAGCGGAACTCTTCGTACACTTGCGGGCGCGCTGACGAAGATCGCCAACGATGTTCGCTGGTACGCCAGTGGTCCACGAGCGGGATTAGGTGAACTCAAAATTCCGGAAAATGAACCGGGCTCATCGATCATGCCAGGAAAGGTCAATCCGACGCAGTGCGAAGCCCTCACCATGGTCGCGGTCCAGGTCTTCGGAAACGACCATGCGGTGGCCTTCGCAGGATCACAAGGCAACTTCCAACTTAATGTCTACAAGCCCGTCATGTTGCACAATGTTCTTACCTCTATCGAACTCCTCGCTGATGCATGCCGCTCCTTCATCGAACATTGTGCCAAGGGAATCGAGCCGAACGACAAACGTATTAGGGAACATCTCGACAATTCGCTCATGCTAGTCACCGCCCTCAATCCACACATTGGATATGAGAAGTCGGCGAAGATCTCACTCACGGCTTACCGGGAAGACATAAGCCTGCGAGAAGCCGCTCTCAAACTCGGCTTTCTCACAGCCGAGCAGTTCGATTTATGGGTGCGACCAAAGGACATGACCCATCCGCTGGAACAAAGCTCTTCGAACAAGGGATGAGTCTTGTTGGAGTTCCGGCGGGGTGTGCTACCGCTGCTACTGCTGGAGCATTGCCCGTGACTGGTTCGAGCGTTCCTCCCGGTACACGACGAACTCTCCGTCTTTACGCAGGGACGGAACGAATATCCAGAGCGCTCCACAATGATGGCCCTCCGCGTCTACATGCGGCTCCCTTATTCTTGAAATCCGCCGCAACCTGCGCAATACCTTGCGCGGCCCGCCATTGAAAGCGATTTTAGAGTGTGATTCCGATGGGAATCAACCGAGCGACGGACTCTACGCGGCAACTGCTCTGGACGGGATCAACCAACTGTTTCTAACAGTTCAATCTGCTCATTAAGCCAAATTCCGAGTTCGGCAGAGGTCCGTCAGTTTTACAACGGGAGATCGCACCATAAAGCGATTCAAAATGAATCGCGATAGATCCATCGTCGGCAATTCAGGATCCATCTCGCCCGCATCTTGCGCCTGGGACACGACAACAGCGACTCGGCAAGTAGCCCGTCCAGATGCTGCGAAATCCGATGTTCGGCGAGTCCGGAGTAAACAGGAGCAGAACACCCAACGACTTCGGGTACAGGTTCGGGTACAGACGTCAGTTCGCCCTAATTTCCGCAAGCTACGCTAAATTACAGGTGGGAATGGGTTTAGCCGGTTCGCTAATTTACGCTGGATTACGCTTATTTATCATAGACTTACGGTATTCTCAGGAAACTCAAAATCCGTCGAAGGCAACTTCGTGGGGTTTCAAGCCCCCCTCCCGGCACCATAATAAGCTAATTATTTTCAATAACTTAAAGGCGATGCCCAGGAGGTCTGTGGCGCCCGAATCATCCCCGTGCAGTACAAATACGGTACAGAGCATCTCATTTATTTTCATATACTTATATTATTCATGCGCCCTTGGCGGTTCCGCTCGGCTATCCCTCGCTAACCTTATATATGCCTAAATTACGGAGTGCGCAGCGGATAATCGGTCCGCCAGAGAGACATTTCCTGCGCCCTGTGGATTTGGAACGGAATAAACGAGTGGGGTCGGGAAGAGAATTGCGGGGACCTACCGCTAAGTCGACGTCAACTCGCCAACCATGGAGGGTTGAGTGCGATCAGGGCTGAGTTTGTCCGCCATCCTGACTAAGCCTGCAAAAGAGTCGGCTTGCATCTTTCGCATAATATGTCCTCGATGCAACTGAACGGTCCACTCGGTGATCCCCAACTCAAATGCCACTTGTTTGTTTAGTAGACCGCTCGCCAGCAGCGGCAGCACCTCTCGCTCTCTGGGCGTCAAAGATTCATATCGGGCAACTAAGAAGGCACGTTCGGCAGCCTCCCGATGATTGACGAGATTCTGCTGCAATGCCCGTTCCACCGAGCAAAGCAACGCAGCTTCATCAACAGGTTTTGTGAAGAAGTCACTCGCACCTTCCTTCATCGCTCTTACTGCCAATGGAATGTCGCCACGGCCGGTGATGAAGATGATCGGTATGCGGCATCGTTCGGTCTTAAGGTTCGCTTGAAGCTCGATACCAGACATGCCTGGCATGCGAATGTCGGCAATCAAGCATGCGGCCGTGTGCCTGGCTGAGGAATTCAGGAACTGCTCTGCGGAGTCGAAGCAGAGAGTGCACATTCCCCCTGATTCGATCAGGTCTCGTAGTGCACTTTGAACCGACTTGTCATCATCGAGAATTGCCAGAAGGCTTGAGGTCTGCTCGTTATTCATAGGCACAAGGTAACTCTCTCCAAAAAGGCAGCGCAATCGGATCATAGTCGAGAAAACTACTACTCAGGTGGTAGTCGATTAGAACTGGAGGAGGACGAATATAGCCCTCTGTCTAGAGGGAAAACCCCAAGCTATCTAGGAAGGGAACATTTGAGCTTGTCTGTCATGCGCACCAATTCAATTAGTGATTCCGCTTGCATCTTCCGCATTACATTGCCTCGATGGATTTTCACAGTAGCTTCGCTCGCCCCGATTTCTGAGGCAATCTGCTTATTGAGCATCCCAGATACTACGAGGCCCATGACCTCCCGCTCTCGCGCAGTCAACGCCTGATACCGTCGATGCAGTTCGTGGGCCTCGGCCTGTTGTTCTCGCTCCGCACGGTCACGCTGGAGAGCCTGCTGAATCGCGTCCAGCAAATCCTGGTCCCGAAAGGGCTTCGTCAAAAATTCCACGGCACCCGATTTTAGTGCCCGAACGGACATGGGAACGTCTCCGTGCGCGGTAATAAAGATAATGGGTATTTGCGCACCAAGTTCGATGAGCCGTCGCTGAAAATCGAGTCCACTCATCTGGGGAAGTCTCACGTCCAAGACCAGGCAACTTGGCTCAGAACTGCGCTGTCTGCGCAGAAACTCTTCACCAGTTGAGAAGGACTCGGCATGGAGGCCTACCGATTCGACGAGGTCCTGGACGGCCTGCCGCATACCGTGATCGTCATCGATGATGTAGACCGTGGAAACGGCTGCAGATTTCATATCTGAGCCTCGGTTTCCCCTGGAAGGGTGAAATGGAAAGTCGCGCCGGGCCCCTGATTGGGATTTGCCCATACCCTCCCTCCGTAAGACTCCACAATCGATCGGGTTATAGTCAGACCCATACCCGTCCCTTGTGGTTTCGTCGTATGAAAAGGGTCAAAGATCCGTTCAATATTCTCCGCAACTAGACCCACCCCGGTATCGCTAACCGAAGTCACAACCAGACCGTTCGAATCGATTCTCGCCTTGATCGTCATCTCGCCTCCAGTATCTTTCATGGCCTCGATCGCGTTTAGCATCAAGTTCATGAGAATCTGCTGAAGTTGCACGCGGCTGGCAAAGAGTCTGGGCAGACATAAGTCAATTTCTTGATGGGTCGCAATGGCATATCGCTCCGCTTCAGCTCTCAGCAGAATAGTCATCTCTCCAATAATTTCCTTGAGATCGACGCTTTGGCGTTTGGTAGGAATGCCAGTTCTGTAGAAGGATTGCAAACTACTGATTACATCGGCCGCGCGGTTCGCGTCTTGCTCAATCCTGGCTGCTGCTGCGCGCGCTCTATCGAGGTCGGGTGGCTCATGTGCCAGCCAACGTAAGAGGGCGTTTGCGCTTGTAATCGAAGCGGCGATTGGTTGTTTAATCTCATGCGCTAAGGCAGCAGCCAACTCCCCCATCATATTCACTCGGTTGGTGTGTGCGACTTCAGCCTCTAATTGTCGCAGTCTTTCGCGTTCTTCCTCGGCGCGCTTTTGGTCTGTAATATCCATCGTGATGCCAAAGTACTCATCGGCTTCCTGAGAGGAGCTGTGGTGTCCGATGCCACGCAGACGTCTGATGGCGCCATCAGTGCGGCGAATCCGAAACTCGACGTCAAAATCCTCACCTGCACTGATTGCACCTTCGAGCTTTGCCCTGACCTCTGGTTCATCCTCCGGCAGAATCGTCCCGTAAAAAGACTCGAATGGAATTGCACCTTGGCTGGGATCGAAGCCATACATACGAGCATTTTCTTCCGATGAATGGAATATCTGCTTGGTAACCAGGTTGCATGCCCAACTGCCAACATGAGTCAAACTTTGCGCTTCTGTTAAATATGCGTTGCTTTGCTGGAGAGCCTTCGAAAGGGCCTCGCGCTCTTGCTCCACAAGCTTTCGATCCGTTATATCGATCGTGATGCCGAAGTAATCGCCAAGGTCCTGACCGGGGTTGTGGTGTCCAATGCCACGCAGAAACCTGATAGCACCATCGGCACGTCGAATTCTGTATTCAAGATCGAAATCCTCGCCAGCACGTATCGCATTCTCGAGTTTTGCCCTGAGAGCCGGTTCATCTTCGGCCAGAATCGCTCTGTAATGGAGATCGAATGGATTCGTGTCTTGGCTGACGTCAAAACCGTAGAGGCGATTGTTCTCTTCTGATGAATGGAATACCTGCCGCGTGACCAAATTGCTCGCCCAACTGCCGGCATGAGCCAGCGTTTGCGCTTCCGCCAGGTACTGCTGTTCCCGTCGCAGCTCCTGGGTCAACAGCTCATGTGCTGTGACGTCTATTGTCGTACCGTGATACCCTTGAAAGGCTCCATCGTCCACTACCGGAATTCCCACACAACGAACGTACCGGATCTCCCCATCGGCGCGAACTATCCGGATCGTCATATCGCAGTTGCAGTGCTGCTCATGCATCCTCTCTAATGTTTCGGCCAAGGAGGCGCGGTCCTGGGGATGGACGGCAGCAAAGAATTGCTGAAGCTTCGGAGCCCCATTTGTCGGGTCAAAACCGAAGATCTTGTAGACTTCGTCAGACCAATAGATGTCTGAATCGTCCGACCAATGAATACCTAAATCGCGTGATGCCCAACTCCCCATATGAGCGAGTCGCTGGCCTTCGCTCAGGTAGAACTGGCTTCGTTGCAGGGCTTGGTCCGCGAGCTTGCGCTCAGTGATGTCTTGACCGGTGCCAAACATCTCATACGCTCTACCGGAGGCATCTCTCTTTACGGTTCCGAGGCCTAAGATATAGCGGACTTCGCCGTCGGGAAGAACGATACGATGTTCCGCCTTAGCATGTGTTCCGTTACGAACAGTTTCCTCGGCTTCCTTGGCGACCCGTTCGCGATCGTCAGGGTGAATCCGTTCGAAGATCAACGCTGCGTCAAACGGGCCTTTCTGGGGTGGGATCGCGTAAATGCGGCAAAGTTCATCAGAATACGTAACGCGATTCTTGATGAGATCCCATTCGTAGTGCCCGATGTGAGCTAATCTCTGAGCTTCCTCAAGCCTCGCATTGCTTTGCTGCAGGGCGCTCGCCAACGCCTGGCGTTCATCTTCTGCACGTTTCCGGTCAGTAATGTCGCTCACGATACCAATGTACTCGCGAATGCCAGGACCGTGACTGCCGGCATGTGCGACCACATGGAGGTATCTAATATCGCCGTCAGGCATCAGCAGCTGGTGCTCAAAATCAAGGTCCATCCCATCCCGGGCTGCCCGATCTCTGAGGTCTAAGAACCGCTCTCGATCCTCGGGATGAACCCTGTCGAAAACTAGATCCACCGAGGGATGCGTATCTCGCGTAAACCCCAGGATTCTGTACGTTTCGTCTGACCACTCGAGCGTATTGCTGCCGACATGCCACGCGAAGATTCCGGAATGGCTCAGTCTTTGCGCCTCAGCCAGATACTGCCAACGCCGCTGCAACTCTTGTTGCCCACCGCCCACGTCGCTACACCTCGCTCGTTCGCTCAACCCTAAAATGCTGCGCCGATTCGATCGCTTCTGATGCGTGACTCAGATGTCGGCGCAGGGTATTGAGAAAGTCGAACATCTTACGTGCGGCCTTTCGCTGCGGTATGCGTGCCGCGAATCGATCCAACCATCTTCCGAATCTGACTATTCTCGAAAACAGGACCTTGCTCATTCTGGGATAGAACTACTTCGACCATAGCTCTCGCTAAATCATCTGCAGGAATGACTTGATTCGGGAAAAGAGTCCGAAACACGGGATAAACCGTGCGCAAGACTCTGTACCCAAGATTCGGCTCCTTGCGGGGCTCCACAGGGTAAATGTATGCAGGTCGGAATATATAGACATAGGAGAATCCGGTCCTAAGCAACGCAGTTTCAGCCTCGCCCTTGAAGCGTGCAAAGGCCATTCGACTACGGGCACTTTGGTCGGCACCACTACCACTGAGGAACGAAAACGCGGAATCAGGACTACTTAGGTGGAGAACTCTTGCAAATTCAATTGGGTAAACAACGGTAACTTGACGCAGTTGCGTGTCTGAAACCGCCCCCGTATACACTCCCAGGCAAAAGATCGCCGCGTCTTGGCCGGAAAGCGGCTCAGCAAGCGCGGAGCAATTGCTGAAGTCCTGATGGATGACCTCGTTTAGCTTGGGGTGAGAGATTCCAAGTGGGCGCCGCCCGATAGCCATGACCGAGATGACGGCAGAATCCTCAAGCGCAAACCGAAGGGCGTATCCGCCGACCATCCCCGTTGCGCCGACAATCACGAGACGCTTTTTTTTCGGCATCGGAGTGTCCATCTATCGCCTCCTAGTGTCGCAAGGGTGCTCACAGAGCCCGTTCGGCTAGTCGCTGTCATGATAGGTTGCGTTCTTCCAACCAGTCCACATAAAGCAGACGCTCCGCAAAGAGCCAAGCTCCGTCCGTCTTTGCAAACGTATCGAGGTAGCGAAGCGACGCAAGCATCAGACGTCGCTTCTTATCTTTCATGAACACATGATGCGCCAAGCAGTAAGCTTCCCCCGTCCCCCGGTTAGCCTCCAAAGTGAAGATCGTGCTCTGGCCAACGAAGTGAGTGGTCGCGTCATACTGGTTTAGATCCGCGAATACCGGAGCGAGCGCCTCGCGCGAATGCAGCTCTTGTGCTGGCGTCGGATCCTTCGCATTCATATACACCACGAAGTGCGTGTCCGCAGTGAAGAGTGCCATCTGACCTTTTGCATCACGACGGTCAGCACAATGCGCGTACGCCTCGACGAGCTCCCGGATGGCAAGGCGATCCGCTGCTTCTTCGGGGGAGATGGACAAATGTTTGCTCAACGATTTCTCCTTTTCATCCGCTTCAGACGACTTAGCTACTCCAGAATTGCGCGCGGCTCAAGAAAAGCCTCGATTCCGAATGCTCCGAATTCGCGACCTACACCCGAGAGCTTGAAACCTCCCCAAGGCGCCTGAGGATCGTCCAGCATCCCATTGATTGCTACGCGTCCAGCAAGTATCTGTGAAGCCACCCGGCGTGTCCGTTGGAGATCGTTCCCGCTTACGAAGGCATGGAGACCGTATCGGGAATCGTTTGCGATTTTGATCGCTTCTTCCTCGGTGTCGTACGCAATAACACTCAGCACAGGTCCGAATATCTCTTCCTGAGCAAGCGTCATGTCGTTCGTCACATTGACGAAAATTGTTGGCTTCACGAAGTTGCCGGCTTCAAAGCCCTCCGGGTGTCCCTCGCCTCCGACCAGTACTTCTGCGCCTTCCTCAATCCCTTTCCGGATGTGCGACTCCACTCTCTCGTACTGCGTCCGCGTCACCATCGGACCGATGGCCGTATCATTATCATTAGGATCGCCAACGAGCATTTTGGCCATGACGGCCACGATTCGCTGTTTGATCTCCCCAAGCCGGCTGCGCGGAACAAGAAGCCGCGTCCCCGCCGCACATGCCTGGCCGCTGTTCAGGAACGCAATGGCAAGTGCTCTCGGGATCGCCTCGTCAAGATTGACATCGTCAAGCAGTATATTCGGTGATTTGCCACCCAGTTCGAGCGTGACGCGCTTCATCGTCGCAGCTCCCTCTCGCATGATCTGCTGACCGACCGCAACCGACCCCGTAAACGAGATCTTGGCCACATCTGGATTCCTGACAAGTTCGGCTCCCACCGTGCTGCCCAAACCAGTCACAACATTAAAAACGCCCCGTGGGAGCTTCGCTTCGTGCACGCACTCGAGCAGAACCTGCGTTTGAAACGAACTCAACTCACTGGGCTTCACGACCACCGTGCAACCCGCAGCCAGCGCGGAAGCAGTCTTGAGACAGATGAACAGAGCGTTTGAGTTCCAGGCCGTTATCAAGCCTGCAACCCCAACCGGCGTAAGATAAACAGTCGTCTTATTCCACGTGCGAACGAGTAGCAGTTCTTGGAGTGCCTTCTCCGCATGGAAAAACGAATCGGCAGCCATTTGAACAATCAACTTCGAGAAGTGGTGAACGCCCCCATATTCTTCGACCATTGCGGCCGTAAGGTCAGGAATCCGAGCGGTCACTACTTCTTGCAACCTACGCAGAAGAGCAGCACGCTCTTCCTTTGATGTTCCACCAAAACTGGCGAACGCACGTTTCGCAGCAGCAATAGCTCGTTTAGCATCCTCCTCGTCAGCGAACGTCACGCTGCCAATCACGTTATTGTTTGTAGGGTTGATGCTGTCCATCACCTCGCGGCCGTGTGGTTCAACAAACTTGCCATCGATATAGTGCGGCGTGATTGCTTTCATCGCATTCCTCCTTGGGCGAGGATTTTCGGTTGTAACGAGTCGACGACGCCGTGAGCGAGGTCGGTCCGTCTATTTCCTGCGGCTTTGTCCCGCTCTATGCTTTCGGCGAGGAATCGATGCACGAGATGAACCGCCATCGCGCCCTCGCCGACCGCCGATGCAACCCGTTTGATACTGCCTGCCCGTGTGTCACCAACCGCAAATATTCCCGGCACACTGGTCTCGAGTAGAAGCGGGGAGCGGCTCAATGGCCATTGAACCTTCTCGTATTCAACAAGATCTGATCCGGTAACAACAAACCCCTTTTTATCCAGAACAAAGGAGTCTTCTAGCCAATCTGTGCGGGGCGCTGCACCCGCCATCACAAACACATGGCGAACTGGCCTCGTCACCTCAAGGCCTAACGAGTCGTCCCTCCACTCGATGCGTTCCAGATGAGCGGCACCGGTGAGGGCGACAATTTGAGTCAGATAGTGGATTTCGATTCTTGGATGTGCTTCTATCCTAGCGATCAGATACTGCGACATTGATTCAGAAAGTTTCTTCGAACGCACCAGGAGATGCACCATCGATGATGTCTGGGCGAGAAAGACGGCCGCTTGTCCAGCAGAGTTCCCCCCACCCACTACTACTACTTCTTCCGAGTGACAGAGTTGAGCTTCCATGTGCGTTGCGTTGTAATAGATACCTCGGCCCGTGAAAGCGTCTGCTTCCTCGACAGGTAATCGCGCATATTGCGCGCCAGTTGCGATCACGATGCTGCGCGCATTGAACTTAAGGCCAGACTCCAGAACGACCTTATATGGTTGTCTACTTGAATCGATATGCACGACTGATTGAGCAACCATCAACTGCGCGCCAAATTTCTGAGCTTGAGCGATGGATCGATTCGCAAGCTCCTGTCCAGAAAGCCCCGTGGGAAAGCCCAGGTAGTTTTCTATCTTTGAACTCGACCCGGCCTGACCCCCAGGCGCTGATTTCTCGATAACCAGCGTCTTCAGTCCTTCCGAGGCGGCGTAGACCGCTGCCGCGAGTCCTGCTGGGCCGGCACCGATCACTAAAACGTCGCGCACGCTTTTGTCGATGTTGATGTTGAGATCAAGACAGGCCGCTAGCTCGGCAATAGACGGATTCCTCAGCACATATCGTCTGTTGCAGTAGACAACTGGAATGTCGCCATTACGAACGTCGAGCTTTTCCATTAGCTCGCCGACAAAAGAATCGGTCTCGATGTCGATGTATGTGAACGGATGACCATTTCGGGTGAGAAATTCTCTAAGAGCAAGAGTCCGTGCAGAACTATTGGTGCCGAGGAGGATGACATTTCCTTCGCCCAGCTCAATCATCAATAGGCGACGCGCGACAAAAGCTCCCATGAGAATCTCACCGAGTTCTGTGTCCTTGGCCATGAGCGACAGCACTCTTTCGCGAGTGACTTCAAGGACAACACCATCTCTTGTCACCCGCGCCGTCAGAAGTGATCGGCCACCGGAGATTACAGACATTTCTCCTGTGAACTGTCCCGGTTCGCGAACCGCGAGGATCTTCTCGTCCTCGCCAGCTCTGGTGATTGAGACTGTCCCGTCCAGGACAACAAAGAGAGGAACATCGGGGCAAGAGGGTTCATAGAGAACCTCTCCACTACGCACAGAACGCAGCTGAGCTACTGATCTAAGCCGGTCGATCTGTTCTCGACTAAATGTGGGATTGTCTTGCATATTGCGGACACCTCGCTCACTCTCTGAGTAGAGCGATGTTATCTCTGCCTCACGCACAAAAAAACTACATGTTCATGCAGGTTCGATCGATTTCTACCGGAGGGATCGATTTGTGAACGTGGGTTGAACCATCGATTGCGAAAACTTCTACAGTCATGTTTTCGGCAACTTAACTGGTGTTGGTAGTAAGGGGGCATCCAGTTGTCCAGAGCCGGTTTAGT
>Ga0207021_1042_pt1 | contig 36814 bp, 38 predicted proteins | sample Alteio_BWMinCont_49_FD_153496 | JGI IMG/M metagenome (GOLD analysis project Ga0207021, IMG submission 153496) | Enriched cells from forest soil in Barre Woods Harvard Forest LTER site, Petersham, Massachusetts, United States -... | ecosystem: Environmental > Terrestrial > Soil > Temperate forest >... | reverse complement strand
TTATAGGGGCGTGTTCCGCAGGATCGGCATCGGAACAACCCTCAAGTTTCCAGATCGGCGTATCGCGCGAGCAGCGGATGGCATCAAGCGGAATGCTCCGGGAACGCCGCTGGTGCGTCTTTCCGCCGCGGGAAACGAATCCTGGGACCCAGTAGCCAATCCCCCGATGTTGAACGCTTGACCCGTTAGTCCCGGATCAGACGATCACGATTTTTCGCCTTGTCGAAATTCCTCGCCTGGTCCAGGCCGATTGGAGCGATCAATTTCGCTGAAGTGAGGTCAGCACTGTCAAAATCGGCCCCAACCAACGTGACGCCGGTCAAATCGGCTCCCCCGAGTTGGGCGCCTTTGAGCGAAGCGCCGGTCAGATCGGCGCCCCTCAGCGAAGCAAATTCGAGATCGGCGCGCGACAAATCGGCCCCGCGTGCGTTCAAGCGTTCCAGATTCGCGGATTTCAGCACCGTGCGCATGAGGCCCATCGGCTGGTTGCGCATGTCGGCGCCCAACCAGGCGTCGGCGATCGAGGCTCCGACAAGGCTCGCGCCGGTAAGGTCGGCGGCAACGCGCGCCTTTGAGAGGTCGGCGCCGTCAAGATGTGCGCGGGCCATCTGCGCGGCGAATATGTTTGCACCTCTCAGGGTGGCGCCCGTCAGGTCCGCTTCGAGCAGCCACGCCTGGTCGAGGACGGCATGATCGAGATTTGCGCCCGCAAGCTTCGTTTTGTTGAGCCGCGCTGCGCGAAAAATCGCGCGTGAGAGGTCGAGCCCGGAGAGGTCAAGATTGGACAATCTCTTTCCGGTGAAATCGGCCGGCGCAGCGGTTGCCGTCGCAATCACGGCCTCGACCTGGGTGCGAGTCATTTCGGCCGAGACCATGTCGGGCGACGACAGATCGACGCCGCGCATCATATCCTGCGCCGTTGCGGTAACGGTGAGGAGACCAAGGCTGAGCGCCGCACCAGCAAGAATATGCTTCATCGCCAGCTCCTCCGCCGACGCATTCTATCATGCGCTGTAAGCGCTGCTATATGCCATTTCTCTTCGCGCGGTCGTCGTTGATCAAGTACTCAATGCCGGCCCTGATTGCGGTGATCTCGGCCTGGCCGCGTGCGTTGCGGGGTGTGCGAATTGGCAGTTCGGCGAGAATCCGCGCCGGACGCGGAGCCCGCTCGATCTGACAGGACATCCAAGCCAACTCCGCTCCAAAACCGACATCGTCGCTCTCGGCCTTGGAATCTAAAATCGCGGACATTGCGATATCAATCAGGGGGCGCTTTGCGGGCGCTAGCCATGTATCGGAAATCGACAGGACGCCGCGATCGGTTTTCCATCGACCTTGGCGCCGAGTCGATGCCGGAATTGGAACCGGGCGCAAAACGCCGTGCTTCGGTTATGCGTGCGCCGCCCTGGTCGGCAGTTTTGTGGGCAGCACCTTTAGGACCTGCCGGCGGCCGAAGCTGCTGCTGCCGGTGTGCTTCCGTGCTCCTCAACTTGTGTGGTGCGCTCCGATATCTGATGGACAACTGGCAATTGTAGCACAGTCGCTCGCTGGCCTTCGGTGAGCAGCGTCACCAGGACATTGCTTCCATCGGGAAATTCGATCGCGTCGTGGTGGCGATGCGGCACATTTGGTTCGATCACACCAAACTTGGCAACGCGGAAGCTGGTTGTTCTCGTCCAGATCCATCCCCGGTCGTACTTAACCTCTCGCTCGAAGGCTAACTCGGTTCCGGGAAGCAGGCAGACCGCCATCCCGGGTTCGCTTTCTGCAGCAAAGCCTCGGGTCGGGGTCCTGGGGAACGTTGTGGTGATGAGCGTCTCTCCAACTTTGGCGGGACGCGATGCCACGGCATGCAGACTATAGTCACACATCAGATTTGCTCCTCTTTCGAGATAGCGCACCCACACCCGCGGTGGCGCGGGCGTCTATCAGTGTGGTCCCGCGGCGAATCTTGCCCAGCTTGTGGGCAATTCTAGGCCGAGCGGTGATTGTCTGAGTATGCGCCTCCAGGGATATCAACGCGAGTTAATTCGCGGATATTTGGAAGGAAGCTAGGCACCAGCCCATACTCCGGGCCCGCCTGCTCACCCCGGCGGGTTTTGCTTGCCTTCCAAATCGGCATGAGGTTGTCTTTAGGTCCTATCGGATATGGGAGACGACCAAGGTGGCAACCGGAGCGGTGAAGTGGTTCAACGCGACAAAGGGCTATGGATTCATTCAGCCCGATAACGGCAGCAAGGATGTGTTCGTGCACATCTCCGCGGTCGAAAAAGCTGGGCTCAGCTGTCCCTGTCGTAAATTCAATCGTGCTGGCAGTTGACTGAGAATCGCGCGATGCTGGCACCCGATGCTAGATTTATGTCGATTAATCTTTGCGATTGCCAGCGACCTGTTGCGGTCGCGGGTGGAGCTTGAGGCAGAGATTCTGGTGCTAAGCCAGCAAATCAATGTGCTGCGACGCGCTAATCCTGAGAGACTTCGATTTGTTTCGATTGACAGGTTGATATTGGGAGACGTCTGCCGACGGTTTCCCAAGATGTATGGTGCCCTTGCGATCGTCCGACCGGAGACCGTAATCCGTTGGCACCGTGCGGGATTTAGAAGGTATTGCCGATGGAAATCGACGCACCGCCGCGGACGACCGGCCGTGACGGTAGAAATGCGGCAGCTTATCCGCCAGATGAGCGGCGACAATCCGTTGTGGGGAGCACCGAGGATCCATGCCGAGCTTCTCAAGCTTGGCATCGATGTCGGCCAGACCAGCGTGGCCAAATATATGGTGCGGAGGAGGGTTCCTCCCTCGCAGGGATGGAGGACGTTCCTTCGTAACCATGCTGATGGGATTGCTGCGATGGACCTGTTCGTGGTGCCGACAATCTCGTTCCGGCTGCTCTAGGAGTTACTGCACACCCAACGGCCGAATGGATCGCCAATCAGCTCACTGAGGCTTGCGGCTGGGAGCAAATCCCTCGCTACCTAATCCGGGATCGCGACGGTGCATACGGAGAGATATTTATCCGCCGCGTTCGATCGATCGGCATTCGAGACCGCCCGACGTCTCCGTGTTCACCCTGGCAAAACGCACACGCAGAACGGTTGATCGGCTCGATCCGCAGGGAATGCCTCGATCATATCGTGGTGTTCTGCGAACGCCATCTGCGCCATGTGCTGCTGTCCTACATGGACTACTACAATTGCACCCGTACTCACTTATCGTTGAACAAGGACGCGCCGATATCACGTGCCGCCGAGGCAGCGGGGCGCATTCTGTGCCGTCCGATCCTGGGTGGACTACATCACCAATATGCTCGGGCTTGATTTGCGGTAGGCACACCATGGAGGCGACGGACGTAACTTGCACTGGTTGAAAGTCGATAATTAGCAGCGCGGCTTTCCGCGGTGCGAGCATGTGATCGGCGAGCGGGTCGCGAATGGTTTTGGGAGAGGTCACGGCAGTGTCCCTTCGACAGTGAGATAAGGGTTAGGGACGTCGGGGATCGGCAGCGGCGTCGATGTAGTGTGTGTCGGTGGGACCAAATCCGGTGATGTAGACAGTTGCAGGCTCATCCCGGGTCATGGCGAAGTGCGGTGCATCGGCTGGCTCGGTGTAGAAGCTGCCCGGCTCCAAAGCCTTGACCTCAGCCTCGTCGGCGCTGGGGCCGTAGCCGAAAAACCACACTCCCGAGATGACCACTGCGGCGCGATCGTCCCTGTGCGTATGGGCCGCGATCTTCGTATGCGCCGGAACGCGAAGCGCGAGGGTGTAAGGTCCCGCCGCCGTTGGATCGCCGGACAACACGGTGGTTTGGATTCCCGAGACGCCCGAGGTGCCGGCGCCCGCGCCGCTCTTGGCTATAGCTGCGATGTCGGACGGCGTCAGCCGATGCCGCTCTTCCTGCGAGCCGGCGAGCGCGGCGGTGGCAATGGCGAGCGCAAGGATCATGCTCACGGCCGTGCTCTGCATGCATTCTCTAAGCGTCATCATTGCAGGAAGTCCTTGAGCAGCTTGATGGTGTCGGCCGGATTTTCGTCCATCAGCCAATGTCCCGCGTGGGGAACTACGGCCTCTTGCACGTTGGTGGCCGCAAAGCGCATCACGGTCGCCATCATCGGACCGAAAGACTTCTCGCCGCCTATTGCCAGCACCGGCATGGTCAACATGCCTTTTGCCAGAAACGCCTTGTTGTCGATGGCGTCCTGATCGAAGGCCTTGAACTGCTCGAAACCGGAATGCATGGCGCCGGGACGGGCATAGAGCCTGGCGTAATGTTCGCGCAATGCTTCGTCGAATTTCTTCGGATCGGCTGAAAAATCGTTCCAGAAGCGGTCGAGGTAGATTCGCTCGCGGCCCTTGACCAGCCGCTCCATGTCCGGGCCGCCAAAGCGGAAGTGCCACAGCAGCGGATTTTTCAAGATTTCTTCCCAGGGACCAACGCCTGGCAGAGGCGCGTCCAACAGGGCGAATTTCGTCACGCGATCCGGATACTCCGCCGCGAAGGCGTAGCCGACCATGTTGCCGATGTCGTGGGTGACCAGTTCGACCTTGCCGATTTTCAGCGCGTCGAGGACGCCTGCGATGTCTTCGCCTTGCGTCTTCTTGTCGTAGCCACCGGCTGGATGGGAGGACAGACCCATGCCGCGCAAGTCCAGTACTACTACTGTGTAGTCATGTGCCAGCATGGCGGCGAGCGGCGCCCACATGTCGCCGGTCTCGCCATAACCATGAAGCAGGACGACCGCCGCACCCTTGCCGCCGACGCGAACATGAATTGTTACGCCGTTGGTCTCGATTTCCTGTGTGCGGAATGACGCAGGAAAGGGTTGCACCTGCGCCGTCGCCGGGAGCGCAAAAGCGAGCGCCCCGAGAACTCCGATTACAAATCTGAGCATCGCACGTCTCCCCCATCGGGGGCGGTCACTTCGACCACGCCGGCAGCCCCGCTGGACGAAACCTTGATAGCATTCATCCGTCGTCTGGATTAGACTTACATTGATGGGACTAGTTTCCGGAAAATCCGAACGATGCTGAAGCTCGATGGCTTAGCCACTTTCGTCTCGATCGCCGAGGCCGGGTCGATCAGCGAGACCGCGCGGCGGCTGCGATTGTCCAAGTCCGTGGTGAGCGACCGGCTGACCGAACTCGAAAGAAGTCTCGGCGCTAATCTTGTGCACCGCAGTACGCGCAAGCTGACGCTAACCGAGGACGGGATCGCCTTCCTTGAGCGGGCCTCCCGCATCGCGCACGAGGTTGAGGAGGCCACTGCTGATATGGCAGAGCGGCGCGGAGCCTTGGTAGGCCCGTTACGCATCTCCGCGCCCGTCACTTTTGGTCGCATGCACCTGGGGCCGGCCATCTACCCGTTTATCGCCAAACATCCCCGCATCGAATTGACGATCGATCTCGACGATCGCCGTGTGGACGCAAGCGCCGGTGGCTACGACGCTGTGGTTCGGCGCGGTCCAATCGCGGACTCGCGTCTGATGGCGTGGCGCCTGGCACCGAGCCGCCGGGCTCTCGTCGCATCACCGGACTATCTTACGCGACAAGGCACGCCCGGCTCGATGGCCGATCTCGATGGTCATCGTGGGATCTTCTACACGAACCGGGGCGTCGGTGACTGGCGCTTCTCGGGTTCGAATGGAGCAACGATCGTGCGCGGCCGAGCAGCGCTGCTCGTCAACAACGGCGACATGATGCGTGACGCGGCGCTCGCTGGGCTGGGCATCGCGCTTTTGCCGATGTTTATTGCGGGCGCCGACATAAAGACTGGTCGCTTGCAAGTGGTCGACGTCGGAATGCAGCCAGAAGAGGAATTCATTTATGTGGCCCACCCGGAGGGTCGGCGGCCGTCTACCAAGTTGAAGGCCTTCGCCGATTGCTTGCGTGATGCGTTCGGGGATCCGGCCTATTGGGAGCGATGAAAACTCAGGTCGCTCAATCTTTCGGCGGGTGAGGCCGACAAGAGCCGGCTGATCGCGGAGATCGACATTGCATAACGTTCGATAAACGAATGACTGCCTTTGGCGCAAAGCGGCGAAACATAGGCTGCGTTCGGTGCGGCACGTGCTACGATATCGCAATGATCTCAAGTTCTTGACTGGATGCACCGACTACATCCCCAACAGCTTTGCCCATCAGGAGCCTCGCCACCGGAGATACGAAGGAAATAGAACCGGCCTTGGGGTCCGCTTCGTCCTCTCCCACAATCTCTGTACGCGCCCATCGTGGCGCCTGAAGGTCACCCTGCTCCCAAAGGCAACAGTGTCAGTTGACGTAGGATTGTTGATGACCTGGGCCGTCCGAACTCTCGCAGCAAAGTAGCGCGCATCACGCAAGCGGGTTGCCGCTTGCCGCCGTCGTTCATTTACGTCCTCGATCTTCTGCGCCGTCTCGTACGCCTCGCGAGCCTGGTGGAGTTGAGATTCCAGAGCCTTTAATCCCGCTTCCGTAACAAGGTTCGGATGAGGTGAAACCTGGCGGTCGGGTAGTAGCGTCTCCGACGCAGTTTCGGCACTGTCTTCCTTGGTGAAGGCAACGCTCAATTCAGACTCCTTTCAAGTGAGATATGCCAAGCCGCTTCGTCAGCGCCACCCCAGGGCGGGAGCCACGTGCGTCAGAATCGCTTCGATCAAATGCGCGTTGTAGGCCACGCCCAATTGGTTGGGGACGGTCAGCAACAGCGTGTCGGCCTCGGCGATAGCTTCGTCTTTCCTGAGCTGCTCGATGAGTACCTGCGGCTCGGCAGCATAGCTGCGGCCGAAGATCGCCCTGGTCCTCTTGTCGATGAATCCGATCTGGTCATCATCTTCGCGCTCGTGCCCGAAATAGGTGCGGTCACGATCGTCCATCAGTGCGAAGATGCTGCGGCTGACAGAGACCCGCGGCTCGCGAGCATGGCCCGCCTCCTTCCAGGCGGCGCGGTAGGCCCGAATCTGGGCGGCCTGCTGCACGTGGAAAGCCTCGCCTGTTTCGTCGTTCTTGAGTGTTGAGCTCTGCAGGTTCATCCCGAGTTGTGCTGCCCAGATCGCCGTGGCGTTCGAGCCGGCGCCCCACCAAATCCGCTCGCGCAGGCCGTCAGAATAGGGTTCCAGGCGCAGCAGCCCCGGCGGATTTGGAAACATGGGTCGTGGATTCGGCTCGGCGAAGCCCTCACCGCGCAGCAGATCGAAGAAGATCTCCGCATGACGCCGCCCCATGTCGGCGTCATTCTGGCCTTCGACCGGTTGATAACCGAAATGTCGCCAGCCATCGATCGCCTGCTCGGGCGATCCTCTGCTGATGCCGAGCTGAAGGCGTCCGCCCGCGATCAGATCGGCGGCTCCGGCATCCTCGGCCATGTAGAGCGGGTTCTCGTAGCGCATGTCGATCACCGCCGTGCCGATCTCGATGCGGCTGGTCTTCGCGCCGACGGCCGCCAGCAGGGGAAAAGGCGAGGCAAGCTGGCGGGCGAAGTGATGGACCCGAAAATAGGCTCCGTCCGCGCCTAGTTCCTCGGCCGCAACGGCCAGGTCGATGGATTGCAGGAGTGTGTCTGCCGCCGAGCGGGTCTGTGATCGCGACGATGGCGTCCAGTGCCCGAACGAGAGAAAGCCGATTTTCTTCATGCGGGTAATCTATTGCTATCTAGGTTGGTTTGCGACCTGAAAGGCGGCTCTTGGCGCACAGCGGCCATTCGTCGAAAAGCCGACTTCAGCTAAGCGGCATGAACGGACATGCGAGACTGTGTGAACGGGCTGGACCATCTGTCGCCCTTCTTGGAAGGTCGTCCTCCTCCAGACGCCCCGATGTCGGCGACGTTTGCGAAGCTTTTCTCAAGTGTGTGCCCGCGAGCAGCGACTTTGTTGGCCATTTCAGTGCCAGCATGCTGGTGAATACCACTAATCACAGCGCAAGATGAGTTGTGCAGTTCAACCTAAGGCGGGCGCGCGATGAAGTAAGTGAGGTCGACGAGTTCGTCGGCACCGGGCCGTGACGCCTACGCCATTGGGGCGTCGTAGCCGATTGCACAAGCGGTTCTTGGTCGCGCAACATCTTGAGGAGGCAGTCTTCCCGTTGCGCTATAATCCGCGGCACGTTCTCCTTCCCTGCGAGGTCCCCACCGGGCAGACGGCGAAGTAGCAGCGCTCTCCTAGCGCTACTCGGCCGCGACTGCAGGCTGGGCGATCGCTATTTCGACCAGCGTGTCCGAGAATGTCGGCGCTCTTCCAAGATCCGCGTAGGCGCCGGAATTGAGAGCGTTCACCGTAGCTTTCGCTCGGCTCAGGTCGCGCCAATATCCCATGGGTGCGACAACAACCCCTTGCATGACCTCAGCGCTCACCTTCGCAATTGCTTCGAAGCTGCCGCGATCGTTAAAGATCCGTACAGCGCTTCCCTCGCCGATGTTCCGTGCGATTGCATCTCTTGGATTGACCATCACGACCTGCTCGCCCGCGTGATGCAGTTGAGCCGGCAGATTGCCATAGCAGGAATTGAGGAAAGCGTGACTCTTCGGCGAGATCACGTTGAGGGGGTATTTCGCCGCCAATCGCGCGTTGGTCGCCGGTGACTCTCGTGGTGGAATATAGGTTGGTAACGCGTCTACAGGCTCGCCCGCCTGATACTCGTTCGAGCCCTGGCGGAACAACGGTAGGACAAAGTTACCGCCCGCGGCCATCGACGCCTTGAACTCGCATTTACCCGATGGAGTGAGGAAGTTACCCGCGGCATGTGGCGCGTACGTGTCGGGTGTTCCAACGTTGAGACGGGCCCATCCTTTCTCCTTCAAAAGATCCATTGTTATCCCCTGCAGAGCCGGACTCGCCCAATCCAGAGCGTCCAACGCCATCTCTTCGTCGCTGCGTTGCCATTGCCGGTCATCGAAGCCCATGGTGCGGGCAAGTCGCCGGAATAGCTCCGTGTTGGGGACCGCCTCGCCGAGTGGCTCGATCGCCTTTTGATTCAGCGACAGATACAGATGCCCCCAAGAGAACATGATGTCGAACTGCTCCAGCTGCGTGGTAGCAGGGAGCACGATGTCCGCATAGCGCGCCGTGTCAGTGAGAAACTGTTCGCTTACCACCGTGAAGAGATCTTCACGCTCCAAGCCTCGGATAATCTTGTCCTGTTCCGGGACAACAATCGCGGGATTGGAGTTGTAGACGAACAGGGATTTAATCGGCGGATCGAGCTTGTCTTCGTCGAGGAGCGCCGGACCGAGGCGCCACTGATTGAGCACGCGCGTGCCGGGCTTGATCCAATCCGGCCGCATCAGGTTTTCCCATTTTACGGGGAAGGCCCAAATTGGCAGCTGCAAGATGCCGCCTCCAACTCGGCGCCACGCCCCGACGAGCGCCGGAAGACACGCGGCAGCGCGCACCGTCTGGCCGCCACCGGCGTGGCGTTCGATCGCGACGCCGATACGGATCACGCTAGGCTGGCTGGTCGCGTATTCGCGCGCGAGCGTCCTGATGTCTTGCGCCGGAATCCCGGTGATCTTCGCAACCATCTCCGGTGGGTAGGCACTGACGCGCTCCTTGAGCTCGTCAAAGCCGGTCGTGTAGTTCTGGACGTAATCGTGGTCGACCAGGTTCTCGCCGATAAGGACGTTCATCAAGCCGAGTGCCAAAGCCGCGTCAGTCCCGGGACGAATAGGAATATGCCAATCGGCTTCGCGGGCTGTCCGCGTCTTGACAGGATCGATCACGACCAGTTTTGCGCCGTTCCTCTTCGCTTCCGCGATAAACGGCCAGTGATGCAAATTTGTGCTGATCGTATTGCACGCCCACAGAATGATGTATTTCGAATGCTTGAAGCTCTCAGGGTCCATACCGGGAGAGGGACCTATTGTCATGAAATAGGCCGTGCAGGAGCCCGAATCACAGAAGGTCCGCTCGCTAATGGTGGCGCCAAGCCGGTTAAAGAAGGCGTCGCCCACATTCAACCCGTTAAGGATGCCCTCGGTACCTAAATAGCTATATGGCAGGATCGCGGTTGGCCCATACTTGCCGATGATCCCGGTCCAGCGGTCGCGGATAGTTTCGACGGCTTCATCCCAGCTGATGCGCTCGAAATGTCCGCTCCTTTTCGGTCCGGAACGCTTGAGAGGGTGGAGCACTCGATCCGAGCTGTAAACCCGCTGTTCGTAGTTGTTGACCTTTACGCACAACCCTCCGCGCGTGAAAGGGTGGTCGGGATCGCCCCGTACCGCGACCGCGCGTCCATCTTCTACCGTCACGAGCATCGCGCAGGTGTCCGGGCAATCGTGTGGGCACGCTGCGCGAACCACCGACTCCCGCTCGGAAGCGTTTGCCATCTTCTTCTCCCCGGTCCGTGTACCGTTCTACGCCTTGCCATCAGCTCTTGGCGCAGCGGAAAATACTTGTTGTGCCTTCAGCTTGCTATGACCGTTCGATCCAGCGCTGACCCAACTAGGATTCCACTTCGCGGCGTACTGGGCAAGTGCCGGGCCCAGGCTGCTATGGCAGGTGTCCTGCCGGATCAGATGTGCGGAGAGCGAAGGCAGCCCCCAAGCACATGTCCAGTCGGGGTCAAAAGCAACAATTGAGGAAGGTCTGTTCCGGCGCAAAGCGGTCTTAAGGCGACGACGAGACGGAGCGCGTCGAGCCGGAAGAGCTTTTTTGGCAGTATGCGCTTACGGATCAATGAGGACGCCCGGGTTGAGCATGCCTTGCGGATCTAATTCGCGCTTGGCTGCCCGTAGTGCGGCGGCGAAAAGCTCCGGCCGCTGTCGGTCGTACCACGATCTATGGTCGCGACCGACGGCATGATGATGCGTGATGGTGCCGCCTGCTGCGATCAGCGTGTCGCTCGCCGCATTCTTGATAGCCTGCCACTGCTCGAGAAGTGCGCCGTGTCGACCAAGTGCGTGGAAAGAAAAATAGGGTGCAGGCCCGTCCGGGTAGACGTGGGTGAAGCGGCAGGTGACTTCACCCTTCACGCCTGTCGCCTCCAGAATGGCGCGCTCGGTTGCCGCTTTGACCTTATCGTGAAGGTTTTCGAACTGATCCCAGGTGATGGCGGTCTCGAACGTATCGTTGATGAGGCCCGCGGGAGTCAGAAATTCACGCGCATAGGGCATGCGAATGAACGCGCTGCGCCAGATGCCCGCCGCGCCTTTCAGATGCGCGTCGCTGGCCCTCGCCGGCTCCGGCGTTCCGCGATGGTCGGCGCAGCACTCGAGCGCGCGCGCCATCCAGGCGTCGAGCGGATGATCGCCCGACTCGAACGCGAGCACCATGATGGCAGCACTGCCGTCCGCCGCACCGGTGTTAAAGGCCTCCTGCGGGTCCAGGATGCGGCAATTTGACGGATAGAGGCCGGCTTGCGCGACCGCACGCACGGCGCGCGCGGCTTCGAAGAACGAGGGGAAACGAAGCGATGCGCCGGCGCGGAAGCTTGGACGCGGCTGCAATCGCATCCAGGCGCACGAAATCACGCCCAGAATTCCTTCCGAGCCGATGAACATGCGATCGGGACTAGGCCCGGCACCAGATCCGGGAAGCCGGCGCGTCTCCACCACGCCAACGGGCGTCACAACGCGCAGGCTTTCGACGAAATCGTCGATATGAGTATGAAGACTGGCAAAATGGCCGCCCGATCGCGTCGCAATCCAGCCGCCAAGCGTCGAAAATTCAAAACTCTGAGGGAAATGCCGCAAAGTAAAGCCATGCGGCTTGACCTGGTTTTCCAGGGACGGACCGTATGTGCCGGCTTCAATCAATGCGGCGCGCGATAGCGGATCCACCTCGATGACTTTGGAGAGATTGCGCAGATCGAGGGTGACGGCAGCCTTATGCTTGATGCCGTCAACGCGCGGCTCGACGCCGCCGCAGACGCTCGAGCCGCCTCCATAAGGCGTCAGCGAAGCGCCGACAGCGCTCGCCCAGTCCATCATGGCCGAGATCTCCGCCTCGTTGCGCGGATAGGCCACAACGTCGGGTGCACAACTGTAGTCGCCAAGCATTGCTCTGACGTAATCCGGATAGGACTTGCCGTAGGTGTGTGCGGCGCGATCGTAGCGGTCGGTCGTGCAAAAGGGGGAGAGTGAGGCCGGCGGCGCCACGCGCGGTTCCCGCAAGGAAAGATCGTCGAGGCCCGGGATAACGATCGTGTCGAATTCGTCAGTTGCAAATTTCGCTCGGTAGCGGCCGAGGACAAAACTCCGCTCCTCCGCGCTCATGCCTTCGCCTTCGCGCCCCCAGCCGTAATGTTTCAGCCTTGCGCCAGTCATTAGCGTTCCTCGTGTTTGGTTTCGAGTGTTTCTTGGAATGAAGAAAATATTCTCAACGAGAGCGCCGCGCCAGAGCGTTCTATTGTTTGCCGGCAACGGCTCACTCGCGGTAATATGAGTTTCATGAGTCGATCAGTACGATCGCCCCCGCTATGAATGATCTAAGCATCCGGACGATGCGACCGGACGAAATCTCGATAGCCGTGAACTGGGCGGCGGCCGAAGGCTGGAACCCGGGCCTCGCCGACGATGTCTGCTTCGCCGCGGTCGATCCGGAAGCCTCTTGATCGGCGAGTTCGACGGCGCTTCGGCCGCGACCGTCTCCCGCGTCAATTACAGCGCAAGCTCCTCGACAATCGGAGAAATTACCATGCACATACGGCGGCTTCGTTCATGTCGGCCAACGGCAAGGGCGATTTTTACAACGACTGCTGACGCGGGCATGATGATGTTGTTGCCCTAGCTCACTTGTTAAGAGCATCTTGCGTGCGCAGCGCGAGACGACAACGGACCAGATCACCTATGGCACGAAAGCCGCGGTACTACTCAGACGATGACATTGAGAGGGGGATTACGCCTTCGGAGCTAAAGCGCGGGCGCGAAAGCCAGAAGGCCTACATGCGCCATTGGTTTCATCGCAATTTCGAGGACCCTGCCCAGAAGACAGTATTCGCGCGTTAAAAATTGGTTATGTTTGTGAGATCACTTGCGATCCAGGCGATTCCGTTTGGACCGATTTCGACTTCGGAACTAACTATAACCAGTTTCAATCATTCGATTAGTGCCTGGCGGAACCTGAAACCGCACCCAGGCAGCTATTAGCGGCAGGATCGACGCTGCTTTGTGCTAAATGTCGTAATAGAGATGAAACTCGTGGGGATGGGGGCGCAGCCGGATGGCATCAACCTCCTTTTTTCGCTTGTAGTCGAGCCAGGTTTCAATTACGTCGCGGGTGAACACGTCGCCGCGCAGCAGGAACGCGTGATCACCTTCGAGCGCGTCAAGCGCTTGGTCGAGCGATCCGGGCGTCGATTTCACCTCCTTCGCCTCGGCGGGCGGCAGGTCATAAAGATTTTTGTCGATCGGGCTGCCCGGGTCGATACGGTTGTTGATGCCGTCAAGGCCGGCCATCAGCATCGCGGCGAAGGCGAGGTACGGATTGCAGGAGGGATCCGGCGAACGGAATTCGACGCGTTTCGCCCGCGGGTTCGACGAATACATTGGAATCCGGCAGCAGGCCGAGCGGTTGCGCTGGGAATAGACCAGGTTGATCGGCGCCTCGTAACCCGGCACCAGACGGCGATAGGAGTTCGTGGTTGGGGCGCAAAGTGCACACAGCGCCCAGGCGTGCGTCAGCAATCCGCCGATGTAGTAGCGGCCAAGCTCGCTCAGTTGGGCATAGTCCGCCTGGCCGTAGAACAGATTAGTCTCGCCCTTCCACAGACTCTGATGAACGTGCATTCCCGAGGCATTGTCCTCAAACAGCGGTTTGGGCATGAACGTCGCGGTCATGCCATTTTGGTGGGCGGTATTCTTCACCACGTATTTGTAAATCATCAGGTTGTCGGCCATGCGAGTGAGCGTAGTGAAGCGCATGTCTATCTCGTTTTGGCCTCCGGTCGCGACTTCATGGTGATGGGCTTCGATCGCAATTCCCAGCGACTCCATCGTCAGCACCATCTCGGTGCGGAGATTTTGCATGCTGTCGGTCGGAGGAACCGGAAAATATCCTTCTTTCGGGCGCGGCTTGTGACCAAGATTCGGCGCTTCCTTCGTGCCGGTGTTCCAACTGCCCTCGCTGGAATCGATTTCGTGGAAGGCGTAGTTGATGCCCTGCCCGTAGCGCACGTCGTTGAATACGAAGAACTCCGCCTCCGGACCAAAGTAGCTCGTTTCGGCGCGGCCGGTGCCCTTGAGGTAGGTCTCGGCTTTCTGGGCGATATAGCGCGCGTCGCGGCTGTAGGATTGACCGGTCAAAGGATCCCTGATGTTGCAAATCAGGACCAGTGTCGTCGTCGGGGTGAACGGATCGACGAAGGCGGTCGTCGGGTCCGGGACGACCAGCATGTCGCTTTCCTGGATCTCCTGGAAACCGCGGATCGACGAGCCGTCGAATCCGATGCCGTCGTCGAGAGCGTCGATATTCACCGCGCTCGGTGGGACGGAAAAATGCTGCCAGACCCCCGGCAGGTCGGTGAACCGCAGATCGATCATCTGGACCTTCGCGTCCTTGATCGTCTTCAGGAGATCTTCGGCTGTCGCACAATTCGGAACCATGCTTCACTCCTGCAACCCTAGAGCGGCGCTTGAAGATCGTGTTGCCTTCGGCCGCTGCCACGCCGCCCCGGACCGATTTTGGTACACATTCCAACTTGGCGCCGCCGCGGCCTCGATCCGGCACGGCGGCGCGCATTCAGGCTCGCCTCGTCACATGCGAGCCGGCAGCTTCAGCTCTGGTGCGGCCCGCGCATAAGCTTCATGGCGTCTTCGATGTGCCGCCAGTCTTTGGCCAGTTCCACCTCGCCCTTTGCTTCAAGTTCGATGGCGTTCTGAGCGGCTTCCGCAATGGCCTTCGCGCCGTGTGCTTCCAGCAACTGTCGCGCATAGTCATGGATTTCGATTTCTCGCATGGCGTCACTCTCCTCTCGTTCTGCGCGCGACCGTGAACTCCAGTCGGGCAGCAGGGCCGTAGACGTTGACACCCGTCAAGCCCACAGAGTTTGCATCCGGGCGCGGGACGTTTGCAAGACCTTGTCCGGGTCATGGGCAGACAAAACGGGGAACACAGGTACCCATTCCGCGAATGATAGCGTCGCAATTCGGGGCCCACGAACCGGCTTTGTCCCTTGCGGATATTCCTGATCCAGTCGATCCACCAGGCGGCGGTCAGCTTGTACGTCGCGTACTGGGCTTTATTCTGACTGGTGGAGAAGTGTCGACTACAAGCGGACTACAAGCGGCGCAGGGAATAGAATAGGGGAGTTCTGTCCATGATTGAGGGAATCAGCGCGGTCACACTGGGCACCCACGAAATGCCACGAGCGGTCCGATTCTATCGCGCGCTGGGATTTTCGGTCCTGCATGGCGGCGAAGAGTCGTCATTCACCAGCTTTCGAGCAGGGACAAGCTATCTCAACCTCGTCGCCCAGCCTGCCGAGCGGCGCTGGTCCTGGTGGGGGCGGGTAATCTTCTACGTTGCCGATGTTGACGCACTTTACGACCGTGCGCTCGCAGCGGGATACCAACCTGCTACCGTGCCCCACGACGCCGAATGGGGTGAGCGCTTCTTCCATCTAACTGACCCCGACGACCACGAACTCAGCTTCGCTCGGCCTTTGCTCCCGGTTTCGGTCCAATAGCGATCCCTGTCGTAAACCTAATCGGGCTGACATCTGAGGCAGAATCACGCAATCCTTCTGTCCTATGAGGGAAGCTTGCAGTCTTATTTGGGCGGCGTCGGTCCGTTTGTTCCGGTCGCGAGCTTCGTTGGTAGCTGAGATCCTAGTCCTTCGGCATCAGATCAACATACAGCGCCGGCATTTGCCGAAGAGGCAGACCTTCAGCGCCATGGACCGCTTGATCTTTCCCGGGTTGTATCGATTGGCGCCAACAATCCTAAACGCTCTGGCAATTTTGAAACCGGAGACCGTCATGGAATGGCACCGCGCGTCGAGCGCAAGAAGGTCGAGATGCGCTTCGCGCACCTGAAGATCCATCGTCGATTCGAGCGCATGCGCCTGCGGGGGCTCTCCGGTGCGCGCGACGAGTTCCACCTCGCGGCCATTGTGCAGAACCTGAAGACGCTGGCAAAGCACATCTGGCGGCCGAGGTCTCACGAACCGACGGCCTGTCTTGCATGAGGGGTTGTGGCGTCCACCCCTGCATCAACGGTGGGACGCCACGGCCAAAGTCACTGATGCCACCGACTATCCAGGTTACTTCCGCTTATCCGGCAAAAGCGGAAGTACAGCGGACGTCGCGGCACTTCGCATTTGTGCTACGAGCGGACATGACTTCATTTGCTTGCTAGAAGAAATTGCGGGCCGCCTCGAAGAGAAGTGGCCCGCGAGAAACTGCGAGTTGGAACGGGTATCCGGACGGTGGAGATCAGTCCTGCATGCCTATCCCCCTCTGTGCGGCTTTGTTAAATCCATATTCGGCACAGGATTCTCAGGGTTTTGAAGATTGGGAATCTGATCGTTGGAGGCTCCGCCTGCCAATCGCTTGATGTTCGGGTAGTCCACGATTGACTTGTCGAACTCAATGATAACGGGTTGGAGAAGTGCTAAGGCCCATCCGTTATCCATTCCGGCATATTTTCCCGGTGAGTTCGTCAGCGCACGCGTAGCCACCGCACCGTTCGTCGGACATAAAGGTCGTTCCAACTTGTTATATTTGGTGCCTTATAACGATAACCTTCGTTTCGTTCCTTGGCAACACGTATGACACGCGTCCTTTGAGCCGAAGCGCCTCTGCAAGTTGAGAAATGCGATATATTTTTGGTAATATAACGGGTGTGAGGCGCGATCGTTCTGTCGGCTGTTGGAACGTCGGCTATCTGAACAGTCACGGAACGCCACCCGCCTCGTCGAGCTTCCGGAACCACCCCCATGGAAACCACTCGAGTCAACGGTAGTGTGAGAAGAGAAATAGAAAAGCGACGGGAGCAAAGCCAATGAAACCGGAGACAACAGCAATCGTCCTGATCGAATTTCAGAATGACTTCACAATAGTGGGTAGTATTTTTCATGATGGCGTCAAGGACGTCTTGACGCTGCGCCGATCAGTTTTGCCGAGGGCTACGCGAGCTCACCACCCATCCCTACGGAATCTTGAAAGGCGTCGTCGACAACAAGGCGTTTCGTAAGGGATCATGGGGCGCGGCGATCGTCGACGTGCTGAAGCGGCACCCTGAAGATATTCTGATCGAAGGGAAACGCGGTTTCTTGACGCCTTTCCCAGCACCAATCTGGATTTCATTTTGCGCAACAATGGAATTCAAACCGTGGCGTTGGCAGGCTTTCTTACGAACTGCTGCGTGGAATCAACCATGCGCATTGCCTACGAGCGCGGATTTGACGTCGTAACACTAGCGACTGCATGGCCATGCTGAGCGGGCCCATCAGGCTGGCTCATCAAACGGTCTGCGAAGTCCAGTAACTCCAGCGGCTTGGGCTGTTCCAACGACAAATCGGCCCGATGGTGTCTGTTCAACGTTCAGAGCGACTCCATAAAGATTAGATAATTCTGCCGCAGTCATGACCGTCTCGACGGGTCCCGTCGTAAAGCGGTCTTTGCCGAGAATCGCGACCCGGTCGGCAACCACAAAAACGTGCTCGGGTTCGTGGGTCGATAGCACAACCGCGAGTCCATTGCTGGCCAGCCGACGAATCGTATTCAGCACAAGGACGCGATTTCCGAGGTCAAGACTCGCGGTCGGCTCGTCCATCATAATGATGCGAGCCTGTTGAGCGAGCGCCCTCGCGATCAATACGAGTTGCCGCTGTCCGCCCGATATTCGTGTCGAATCGCGCTCGGCTAGCGAGGCGATGCCGAGGACTTCCAACGCTGCCATCGCAGCGTCGGTGTCTGCTGGCCGGGGTGCGCCAAACGGGCCAACATAAGCGGTTCGTCCCATGATCACCAGATCAAGCACCGTATAGGTGAATTCGGTGGCCTGGGCCTGAGGCACATAAGCGATTTTGCGTGCGATCCGTTGCCGGTCGAGGCTGGCCAATTCGTGTTCGCCAATCTTGATCGTGCCCGAGAGAGCCGGTATGAGCCCTAGCAGAGTCTTGAACAGCGTCGTCTTCCCTATGCCGTTTGGCCCGAGAAGGCAGGTAACGGTTCCAGGATCGAGCGCCAGGTTGAGGCCGTCGGCGATCCGGGTCAGCCCGTATCCAATTGATAGATCGCGCGCTTCCAGCAGCGTCATGGCAGTAGCTTTCGCCGGTTCCGCGCGAGCAGCCATACGAACGCCGGTCCACCGATCACCGCCGTCAACACGCCGAGCGGAATCTCAATTCGTGCCGCCGAGCGCGCCAGGGTGTCCACGCTGATAACAAATACTGCGCCGAGCAAGATAGTTGCCGGTAGCAGCCGATCAAAGCGCGGACCGACGAGCAGGCGGGCCATGTGCGGGACCATCAGTCCGACCCAGCCAATCACCCCCGAAATTGCGACAACACTTGCGGTGATCAATGTGGCAGCGGCGATGACAATTAAGCGTAGTCGTTCCACTTCAACACCAAGTGCACGAGCCTCGTCATCGCCCAAAGAAAGCACGCCGATCCGCCAGCGCAAGAGGACTAACGGCGCGAGACCGAGAAGGACGACCGGCGCCGTTGCAGCAACATCATTCGCTTTGACGCCGGCAAGGCTGCCAAGCAGCCAAAAAGTAATGGCCGGAAGTTGGTCGTAGGGATCCGCCAGCACTTTGACTAGTGAGATCGCAGCACCCGCGAGAGCGCCGACCACGATACCGGCAAGCACGAGGACAAGGATGTCACCACCGCCGCGTAAACTGCGTGCAAGTGCTGCGACGATCATCACCGTTAGGAGGCCGCCCGCGAAGCCGAGTACCTGAATCAGTAGAACCGGTAGCCCCAGCAGGATTCCGATCACGGCGCCCAAGCCAGCGCCGGTCGAGACACCGAGGATATCAGGAGAGACAAGCGGATTGCGGAAGAGATTTTGATAGGCTGCGCCGGCCGCCGCAAGGGCGGCTCCGACGAATCCTGCTGCTGCAACACGTGGTAGGCGAATATTAAAGAGGACGGTGTCGATCGCGCCTTCCCCAGTATTGCCGAAAGGCCAACCCAGCACGGCTCTTAAAACCGCTATTGGCGGGATGCGATACGGGCCGATCCCAGATGCGATCACCGTGACCACGACAAGGACGATCGTCAGAAAAACGAGAATGGTTACCGTGCGCAAGGCTAAATTCAGCCTCCGGACCTATCGAGCAGGCTGCTAAGGTCCGCATCCTTGAGATCGACTTGGTAAAACAAGTGATAGAAAGAACGCACCTGCTCGCGCAGATTGCCCGGCGCCTTGTCGGGGTAGAGGGTATGCAATAGCCAGGACAGACCAATCAAGCGGTTCAGCGACGGCGGCGTGTCGATGAAACCGTACGGAAGGTTGGGAGCCAGGAAAACGCGGCCCGCGGTTACTGCCGGTATCGGCTTCCATTCAGGCTTTTGAGCCACGGTCTGGAGGAAGCTGCGATCGAGGGTGATGATGGTATCCGGCGCCCACGCAATTACCTGTTCCGGCGACACGGTCACAATGCCGCCCTTCTCGCGAAGCCCTTCGACCACATTGATGGCGCCGACGCGCTCAATGATCTCGGTGTTTATCGAACCCCGCGAGCCAGTCTCAAGACCTTCCGGTCCGCGCGCAAGATAAGCACGGGGCCGCTTGTCGGTCGGAACGTTCGCAAGCACCTGAGCCACCTGAGCGAGGGTCTCTTCCGCCGCACGGGCCAGAGCTTCGCCGCGATCCCTAACGCCGAGTATATCGGCCAGCAGCCGCAGGGCCGTTGGCGTATTTTCTAACCGGCCGTCGATCAGCAGATAAGGAATTCCCGTTTGCGACTGGATGCGATCGGCAAGCGAGCGGTACGTATCATTGATGGTACCAAAATCGATAACGAGATCAGGCTTTTCCGCAATTAGCCGTTCAAGGTTGAGCGTGTCGCCGCGGCCGGTCAGGCGGCCGACTTCTGGCAGCCCACGCACACTAGGCAACAGATACTGCTTCTCTTCTTCGCGGGGCGCGCGCACCCATCCGATCAAGTCCTGTGGGGCAAGCACATAGAGAAGTGTCGACGCTGGCGGACCCGCGGCAAAGACCCGAGAGATTGTGCCGGGAACCTCCACAGTACGTCCTGCAGAATCGGTGACGCTGCGTGCAAAGGCGGGACCCGCGGCAAAGGCAAAGAGCCCAACCAAGATAATGGCAAAGCGCTCGACTATTTTCATCTATCCTCCGACATCGCCCGACTCAAAAAGGGAATCCGCTCTGTCGCCGTCCACACTCACGACCGTTTCGGGGACGGCACCAAACCATCGGTCGTCAGGTGAAAACCCATCGATACGGATTGGTTCGCCCCAGGCCGTGTAATCGTAGCGGGAATACCGAGATGCGCCGCGTTCCTTCACGACGATCCAGGTGTGGACCGCAAAGATCCCACGCCAGCGGACTGTTCGGGCAGCGAATACACGGATGAGCGCATCGGAATAGTCCGCTGGCTTCGGTAGCAGCCCGGCGCTTGAGCGGTCTGCAATTTGCCAGTTTTCGAGACGATCACCGAGCAGATAATTGGCCGTAGAGACGGCGAGCGGTCCTACCAACAGGAGCAGAAAAATGAGCACGAATTTTCTTCGAGGAATGAGGAGGTTCAATTGGAATACTGCGTGGACATAGCCTGATGTAGTTCTTCTCGCTGGCTTTGCCAGCTTAGGGCGGAGACATTTCGCAGGGCCGCCAGCTCGAATGTAGCTTCGCCAGCGAATATGGATGTCACGATATCGGGAGCCAGGAACCCCAACTTTAATGCCTGGCGCGTCACTTTGGGATGAATGTCGGCCTCGCTTGCCAGCTCCTCGATGGAAGAAAAGCGATTATCCGCAAGATCGGACAGCCAGGCGTGTGCGCGAACAAGTGCTTGCAGCAGCTTTTGGTCGGGCGCGCGACCGGGTGGCAAGGTCGAGGTGTTGTGGCGATCTGCCTTTTTGGAGGCCCAGGGAATATCGATCGCTTCCTTAGGTGTGCCGTCAACGTCGGTTGAACTAAGTGTAACGCGAATACCTTTCGCTCCGACGACGATGCGTTCGACCTGATCCCGGATTGCCTCCGTCGAGGGGTCTTGTTCGTCAACCTTTCGCCGGAGCGCATCCTCAATGATCCCTTCGATTTCGGGAGCTGACACCCGCGTAACAGAACCGGCTCTGTGCAGCCGCCCCCGCAGTGCGATGCTGACGTAGAAGCGGTAACGGACACCGTTCTTGCTAGAAAAGCTCGGGCTCATTGCGTTGTCCTTGTCATCGAACAACTTGCCTCGGAGCAGGGCGCCGCTTTCAGAATGCTTGATCCCTCGAGTGATCCGGTTGGACTTCAGCAGAGCCTGCACTTGCTCGAAGGTCTGGCGATCAAGAATCGCTTGATGTTCTCCCTTGAACCATTTCCCGCCGTGATGCGTCTCGCCGATATAGATCCGGTTCTTCAGGAAGTAGGCGAGGGGACCATAAGTGAAGGGAATGCCACCCTGGTATTTGGCGACTTTCGTGTCGCGCCGCTTGGTGACGATTTTCCGGCGATCGAGTTCGGCTACCAGCTTGCCGAAGGATTTCAGTTCCAGATAGAGACGGAAGATGGTGCGAACGGTTTCCGCTTCGGCCTTGTTGATGACGAGCTTTTTGTCTTTTGCGTCGTAGCCCAGGGGGACGGTACCTCCGGTCCACTTGCCCTTCTTTCTGGAGGCAGCGACCTTGTCCCGGACGCGCTCGGAAGCCAGCTCCCGTTCGAACTGCGCAAAGGACAAGAGCACATTCAGGGTAAGCCGGCCCATGGAAGTCGTAGTGTTGAATTGCTGAGTTACCGCGACGAACGAGATCGACTTGGCGTCGAACGTTTCGACCAGCTTTGCGAAGTCGGCGAGCGATCGGGTTAGACGGTCGATTTTATAGACTACCACCACATCGATCCTGCCGGACTCAATTTCGCGGAGCAGCCGTTTCAGAGCAGGGCGCTCAAGGTTGCCCCCGGAATAGGCGGGGTCGTCGTAAGGTTGCGGGAGGACTTTCCAGCCCTGCGAGGCCTGGCTCTTGATATAGGCTTCGCAAGCCTCGCGCTGAGCGTCGAGCGAGTTGAACTCTTGATCTAGTCCGTACTCAGTCGATTTGCGGGTATAGATGGCGCAGCGAATTATTTTCGTGGAATTAGCTGGCACGATTTTCACCCCCGGCCGTTGCGTTCGAAGATTGCCTCAGTCCGAAAAACCGTGGCCCGTTCCAATTTGTGCCTGTAATCTCTGAGGCGATCTCAGAAAGGCTGGAGTAGGTCCGCCCTTCGTAGGCAAAGCCGCCTGCCATTACTGTGACGCGGTGAGTTCGGCCCTTCCACGTCCGAACCAGCTCAGAGCCAGGTTTAATCCGTCGCGGCAATTCGAGCCGACCATTGGGTTTTGCTATTGCGGCCTTCACCAATTGATCGAGCAGACGCCGGGTCGGAGCAGGGAGGCCGCCGTAGGCCTTCTCCTGGATCCGATGCGCGATACTGCGTCTCAAGAGGTCCGGACCAAACGCCTTCGGGGGTTCAGTCCGGAACAGCTCGCGGTATCGATTTCGCAGGCCCGCGATTGGCATTGTAGTCAGTCGATCCAGCTCTGACTCGACCGCGGGATTGGCCGATCCGCTTGACAGGCTTGGCGGCATGAAGATCACCGCGCTCGCGTCGTCGTGCCGATCCGATAAACGCGCTTCCCGCCAATCTTGTCGGAGAGAAGGTTCAACTTCAGCTTCCTCTTGACCACCCCCGCAAAGAAGCCGCGCACCGAATGCTGCTGCCAGGTGGTTGTCTTCATGATGGCAGCGATCGTTGTGCCCTTAGGCTGGCGCAGCATCCCAAGAACGGCTTCCTGCTTGGAGCACGAGCCCCTGGCGGATTGGGCCGGCACTGACTGTGCCTGCGATCCCGGCTTGGACGGTTTGGTCTTTACTGAGTGTGCGGCGATAGCCGCTGGCTGTCTGCTGCGAGCGATTCTTGCAGAGCGTTCTATGGGTTTCCGTTTGCTGGCGGCCATCAGGCCCTCCTGTGTCGAACGACAGCAAATAGCGCTGCCACTGACACGAGCCCCGCGATCTGGCGGGGCGATACGACGGCCTCCCTGGCTGCACTACACACGCTCGTTTTCGGTCAGAAGTCGAGCGAATTCTCGAGTAATTTAGTTGCTCGCGCTGGGACGGTCATCGTGCTGGTGCTTAAACCCCGACTTTTCTGGAACGCCATGAGTGCAGCCTGCGTGGAATCCGCCATTTCTGAAAGAATGGCGGTTGGCGAAGACGACTTATCGAGTAGCAAATTGTTAAGGAATTTGCCCGATAACCCCAATTGCTCCCACAGCAACAGCGTCTTACCGATTCGGCTCGCCAGATTTGGCGAATGCCGAAACGGTAGAGCGCGCAAATGTGGGGCAAATATTATGGCTAATTCAGTCAACGTAGAACCAAAAGCCGCTTCAAGAACTCGGCGCAACGTCGCGACCAACGCCGGCCTGATCGAGATTCAGACCCAATATAAAGCCGTGGGCGATCTCGTCTTGGATCCCCGGAATCCGCGACAGCATTCTCAACGTCAGGTCAATCAAATCGCAGATAGTATCCGCGAGTTCGGGTTTCTGATGCCGGTCGTGGTTGACGACACAGCCCAAGTGGTGGTCGGTCACGCCCGGGTCCTTGCCGCAAAGAAGCTCGATATGCCGCGTATCCCGGTGGTCGAGATCCGGCACCTTTCGAAAGCGCAGCTCAAGGCACTGCGGATCGCGGATAACAAGTTTGCGCAGAACGCCCACTGGGACGAGCGGCTGCTTGGCGAAAGCTTTCTGGAACTGAAGGAGCTTGAACTCGAGTTCGACCTCTCGATCACCGGCTTTAGCCTACCGGAAATCGATCTGACGCTGCAGAACCTCGACGAGACCACGACCGAAGAGAGCGACGACGAAGTCGACGCGGCGACCGGCGTCCCGGTCGCTGAGGCAGGCGACGTCTGGCAACTTGGCGACCATCGCCTCTGCTGCGGGGACGCCACCTCAGAAGCCGCTTTCGACATGCTGATGAGGGAGGAGGTCGCGGACGTAGTGTTTGTCGATCCGCCCTACAACGTCCGGGTCGACGGTCACGTCTCCGGGAAAGGAAAGATCCGGCATCGCGAGTTCGCCCAGGCTTCCGGAGAGCTCAACCGGGATGAGTTCATCCAGTTCCTGGCCAAGACTTGCGGGTTGCTCGCAAAGCACAGCAAAGATGGCGCCATTCATTTCGTGTGCATGGACTGGCGCCACGCTGACGAACTGATCGCGGCCGGTCATGCCGTCTATTCCGAACTCAAAAACATCGCGGTGTGGGTCAAGAGTAACCCAGGCATGGGTTCACTCTACCGTTCCCAGCACGAGCTGGTCTTTGTCTTCAAGTCAGGCATGGGGCGGCATACCAATAATGTCGAACTCGGAAAGCATGGACGGAACCGCAGCAATGTGTGGTCCTACGACAGCGCAGCCGTCCAGGCGCGTAAGGGTAACAACCTCCTCGCGCTGCACCCGACGGCAAAACCGGTTCAGCTCGTGATGGATGCGCTACTCGACTGCTCGCGCCGCGGCAAGATCGTGCTCGACTCCTTTCTTGGCAGCGGCACGACGCTTCTGGCCGCCGAACGGACGGGTCGGATCTGCCGGGGCATTGAACTTGATCCGCTCTATGTCGACACGGCTATCCGGCGCTGGCAAAACCTGACCGGCCGTGACGCTGTTCGCTTGTCGGATAGCAAGCTGTTCCGCCAAATCGAGGGGGAGAAGGAGCAGAACGATGAACGGTAAGTCGGCACAGACCTATGAGGTCGGGTACGGGAAACCACCAACGGCAACACGCTTCCAAAAGGGAAGGTCAGGCAATCCGAGCGGGCGACCGAAAAAAGACCCCCAGCCGCTGGACCCAGGAGTAGTTCTACAATCGATCGATAGCGAAACGATTGTCGTGGTCGATAATGGCAAGCGTAAACGCATGACAAAGGCTGAAACCGGCTTTCGGCTGCAGTTCACAAAGGCGATCAAGGGGGATCTGAGAGCGGCCCGGCTCATCTTTGGAATGGCCCCAAGATATTTTGCACCTGAAGCTCAGGGCGAATCCGAAATCGAGTTTAGGGTAGTACCGAATTGGCCGACCGTTTACGGCGCGATCGGCAAGAAAGCAGCACAGGATGTACAAAATGAGCAGCGGGTATAAAAATCCTCCAAAGGATAACCGATTCAAGAAGGGGAAGTCCGGCAATCCGAGAGGACGACCAAAGGGCCGGCGGATGTCCGTCTCCTATCTGTTCCGCAAAGTTGCTGGTGAGCAGATCGAGATCGAAGTCGACGGCGGCAAAGTGACGATGACGCATTTGGAAGCTTTACTGCGCCGGATTCATATGATGGCCTTGAACAAAGATGCTGGTGCTGCGCGGTTGCTCGATCAGATACGCAAGCAATTTCCGGGACCGCCAGCAGCCGGCGATAAAATCATCTTCAACATCAGCGAAGAGGATGCTCGGCTTTGAACGAGTGGAGCGCGTTCGCGTAATGATGGATACGGAACTTCGTCTCTTGCGAAACCGACACCCGGCGTTTGTTGAAGTCGACCATTCGCCTGCACGAATGAGGATCAACGACGATACGGTTCGCCCAGAGTTGCCGGCGCCATCTGGCGACCGACCAACCCCCCTACCGCTAATAGGGCGAGAAGGTAGGGCAGCATAATAAGCAAAGCATTCGGAACGGCTATCCCAAGCGCGGGCAGCTGGAATTGCAGCGCCGTGGCGGCACCAAACAATAAGCATGCGAGAACCGTGCCGCCGATTCTCCATTTTCCAAAGATCACCGAGGCTATAGCTAGATAGCCGGCGCCGCGAGTCATGCCTTCGGTAAAGGTATGTATATCGCCGATCGAGAGAAACGCACCCGAGAGCGATGCCATGAAGCCCGCGAACAACACACATCCATAGCGAATCCGGGTAACGGATAGGCCAGATTTGTCGACGGCTTTGGGTTCGGCGCCCGCTGCATGAATGGCAATACCTATCGACGTGTAACCCAGCACGAGTGCCGTCGCCACGATCAGCGCGATGCCTGCATAGAACAGCCACACCTGTTCGAACACCGCGGAGCCGATCACCGGAATATCACCCAGCAGCGGCGGCTTAATCTTAGCGAGGCCGGGAATTTCTGCGCGGGATCGTGCACCGAAAATCTCGCGGTATGCAAGTGTGGTCGCTCCTAATACCAGGATGTTGATGCCGATGCCGGACACGATCTGATTGGCGCGCAAGGTATTGCTGAGAACGGCTTGCAGTAGTGCGATGGGCTGAACCGCAATAACGCCGATCAAGAGTCCGAGCAGTGGATCGCCGGTGGCCCACGATCCGACAGCCGCCGCGAAGGCCGACGTCAGCATCATGCCCTCGATGCTCATATTAAGAACGCCAGCACGTTCACTTACCATTTCGCCGATCCCGGCGAGTAATAGCGGCGTGGCCAGGCGAATCGACGAACCGAGGAAGACCGCGAACAATTCCCACGTCATTGCCGCTCCCATCTTTCAATGAACAGCGAAGCGCCTGCCAGTGTAATGACGATCAGCCCCTGAATGACGACGACCAGTGCGGTAGGAACGGCCGCCACCATTTCCATGTTAATGCCGCCCGAGCGCATGAATCCAAATAGCAAAGACGCTGCGACGACGCCGGTGATCGAACCGCGCGACAACAGCCCCGCGACGAGCCCGTCAAAGCCGTAACCCGAGGAAAAGCCGTCCTTGAGCGTGTATTGTTCGCCGAGTAGCATTAGCGCACCAGCCAATCCGCCGAGGGCGCCCGCTGTGGCCAGCGCGAAAACGACGGTTCGAGCGTAGGAAATGCCGGCCCGATTCGACGCCACGGGATTTAGGCCAACGGCGCGAAGACGCAAACCGAGCACAGTCTTCGACAACAGCACCGCGACGACGATGGCAATGACGATTGCAAGCGGAAGCCCAATGTGAAGCGGAAAGGAATAGTCCCCGGTCAACAACGGGAGCTTCGTCTCGTCAGGAATCTCCAGCGATTCAGGCAACGTCGCTGAACTCGTCATCGGCTTGCGCAGCAGCGCCGGCGACTGCACACACCAGTACAAAAGCCATACGCCGATGAACGACAGCAGCAACGTGCTGATCACCTCGTTAGTCCCGGATTTGACCTTCAGAACGGCAGCGATCGCACCCCAGACCGCGCCGGCGAGAACAGCTGCTAGCATGGGCAGGATAAATGCCATGCCCAAGGGGAGCGCGCTCACATGGCCATAAAGCGCAACGGCTGTCGCTGCGATGCCGCCCACCGCGATCTGACCTTCGCCGCCGACATTGGTCAAATTGGCGCGGTTGGCGAGCACGAACCCAAAGCCAACTAGCGCGAAGACAGTGCTGCGGTTTATCGACGCCGCTATGGCGTAGGGAGATCCGACTGTGCCATCGACAAATGCCGCGATCGCATTCGGCACGGGCACCCCGATCACGGCGATCATGGCGAGTCCGATCAGCGCTGCAAATCCTACCGCCAGGATAGGGAAAAGCAGCGCCGGGCGAGGAATCAAGAGCGTTTTGTTAAGTCGTCCTGGCTCCATTGTGGTCATTGGGGTTGCCCCGCCATCATGGCGCCGATCGCCTCGCGGCGCGCCGGATCGGCGATGCAAGATCCCATGATCCGTCCGCGGTAGAGGACGACAATGCGGTCCGCAACCGTCAGCAATTCATCGAGCTCCGAAGATACTAGCAAGATTGCAACGCCGCGGCTTCCTGCGGCCCGGATGTGACGGTAGACCGCCGCCACTGCACCGACATCAAGACCGCGGGTCGGCTGGGCCGCGACAAGACAAGCGAGATTTGGCAGTGTAATCTCCCTCGCCAGCACTGCTTTCTGCTGGTTGCCGCCGGAAAGACTCGAAAAAAGCACCCCGGGCCCCCGCGCGCGGACGTCAAACCGCTGCATCATTTCACTCGCCTCACGCTCAAGCGCGCTGCGTTTGAGAAAGCCGAAGCTGGTGAATTCATCGAGGCGGTTAAGATAGATATTTTCTGCGAGGGTCATCCCCGTCACGCAGCCGACAGCATGGCGGTCTTCCGGTACAATGCCGATGCCGGCCGCGGTAATCTCCTTGGGCGAACGGGCAGTCAATTCGGTATCGCCGAGATGGATCCGCCCTTTCGTCGGCGGAATCATTCCCGCGAGCACGGCGGTGAGTTCGCTCTGCCCGTTTCCCTCGACCCCGGCTACGCCGACGATCTCGCCCTTGTCGACGGTGAGTGTGAAATTGTCGAGCCGAGTGACACCCTGGTAATCTTTTACGGTCAGACCGTCGATCTGCAGCGCCTCGATCCTTGTTTTGTTCAATGGTTGCTCGTGACCGACATGTCTGACGGGTTCGAGCCCTAGAATGGATGCGGCCGACGTATCAAGCGTTTCCACATTGCCCTGGATCATCGCCCGCACCAAAGCGTCGATATCTTGCGCTGGATGTTCGGACGTGGCGACGACGCGCCCTCCGCGCAGTACCGTAACACGATCCGCGATCTTTTTGATCTCGGCAAGCTTATGGGTCACGAGCACGACGGCGCGCCCGCTGGAAGCGACGCGATGGCAGACCTCGAGTAGTGCGGAAATCTCGTCCGGTAACAGGACCGCGGTTGGCTCGTCCAGCACAAACAGCGACGGATCGCGGATCAGGCATTTGACGATTTCGACACGCTGGCGCTCGCCAACCGAGAGATCTTCGATCTTCGCAAAGGGCTCGAGCGGCAACCCGTAGTCAACCGCAACCTTTTCAAGCTGGCTGGCGCATTCCTTGCGGTTTAGAACACCTCGTTCCCGACCTAGGAGCACGTTGTCGACCACGCTCATGTCGGACACCAGGCTGAAATGCTGGTGCACCATGGCAATGCCTTGACCGAGCGAGGCAGCGGGACCGGAAGGCTCGAACGGCGACCCACGAAAGCGCATGGTGCCGCCGTCCGGCCGATGTACCCCGAATATAAGATTGCAAAGCGTTGATTTTCCGGCGCCGTTTTCGCCGAGTATGCAGTGAATTTCGCCCGGGCGAATGTCGAGCGAAACGTCCGACAGGGCGGTAAAGCTGCCGAACCGCTTCGTGACTGCTGACAACGACAGAAGGGGTTCGACGATGGCCTCCGCGGAGCCGGACGTCATGCTCATTTCGCAGTCTCAACCCTTTAGAACTGTGATCTTGCCAGACATGATGTCCTTCATGATCGCATCGAGCTTGGCTTTTTGCTCGGCTGTGCCGCCGCAAATGACCATGCCGGATGCCTCCGGGCCCATTTTAAGTCCGAACTCCTTGTAACCTGGCTTCCAGGTTCCCTTGACGGCCTCGTCGATCGCGTACTGCACCTGATAACCGGTACCCGTGATGGAGTAGGCGACGTAAAGCGGATCGGTACCGCAGCGGTCGGTATAGCTGCCGATGATGTGCGTACCTTTTTCCTTCGCTGCCTGTTCCATGCCGCGAAGACCGAGGTTCAGGATGTGATAGTGGACGTCAGCGCCTTGCGCGATGGCAGCGAGTGTTGCCTCTTTTGACTTGGCGACGTCGTCGAAATCACCAGTATAGTTTTCGAAATACTTAATGCTTGCATTGATTGATTTTGCGCCGTTGCCGAATTCCTTGCCGGCGTTCACGATCGACGGGATTTCCAGGCCGCCGACATAACTAATTGCGCCGTTCTTCGATAGCATTGCGGCCGCGGCACCAGCCACGAAAGCGATTTCCGCCTGCTTGACGTCGTAGCCAGCGACGTTCGGCGCGGATTCGCCTTCATTGCCGCCGACGATCGAGAAATGAACTTTCGGAAAACGTTTGGCGATCTTATACACCGCCGCCTGGGTTTGCCCGCCGACGCCGATCACGAGATCGTTCTTGGTAGCAAGATTGGTCAGCGCCTGGTCCATATCGGCGTAGTTGATGTTCTCGATCATCTGAACTTGAATCTTATCGCCGTATTTTTTTTCGGACGCCATGAGGCCGTCGTAGGACGACTCCATCCAGCCTTTGTCGGACTTAGAACCCGGAATTAGGATGCCGACCTTCAGCGCGTCGGCAGCCTGAGCAATCGGAGCGAATGTCGCGAAAGATGCTAAGGCGCCAGTGAGCAGCGCCCCATGCAGGACCAATCGGCGTGACAACATGAAAGACCTCGCGATGCGTGATGATATGTGGGTGGAAATTCGCTAAGATGAGTTGAGCAGCAAGCGTCATGCCAAAGGTCTAACCAATTGATATGTATGTGCTTCTAATCGCCTTGGGCTCCGAAATACAAATAAATGCTTACTTTTTATCCAGAGTTCCCTAGACGCTGTCAGATTCATAGGCAAATCAGCCGCAGGCTCCGCTGCCGCCGTTGAACTTCTTTGCATTTTTGATTGGCAGCGAACTTGCAATCGAATCGTAGTTGAATCGCCGCTTGGCGACTCCCCGCATCGCGCATGGCGATAATTAAGACGTAACGGAGGCAGACATGAAAGCGACTGAAAAGCGGATGGATGTTCCGGCAGGCGGCCAGCTAGGTCTAGGACGGCAGTTCGCGTGGTGGGCGACTGTAGGCGACGTCAACATGGCGATGCCGGCGCCAACGCCAATTCCCGTAACTATTGCCTGCGCGCCGCAAAACGTCACCCTCGACTTGCTCCGCACCGCGATTATCGTGATCGATATGCAAAATGATTTCTGTGCGCCCGGTGGATGGATCGATCACTTGGGCGCCGACTTTCGGCCGGATCGTAAACCGATCGAACCGCTGCAGCGATTGCTGCCAGCCTTGCGCAATGCAGGGGTGCCCGTGATCTGGGTGAACTGGGGCAACCGTCCCGACCTCGCCAACATGCCGCCAAACCAGATTCACCTCTACAAGCCGGCGGGCGTCGGCGTCGGCCTCGGTGACCCTTTGCCCGGCAGCGGCGCGCGTGTACTGGAAAAGGACTCATGGGCCGCTGCAGTGGTGGATGAGCTTGTACAGGCACCCCAAGATATCAAGGTCGACAAGTATCGTATCAGTGGATTCTGGGATACACCCCTCGACAGCATCCTGCGCAACCTCGGCGTCCGTTCGATCCTATTTACCGGCGTGAACACCGACCAATGCGTTCTACATTCCCTGACCGATGCCAATTTCCTCGGATATGGGTGCATTCTGGTGGAAGACTGCTGCGCTACGACGTCACCGGATTTTTGCACCGAAGCGACCGTCTGGAACGTTAAGAAATGCTTCGGCTTCGTCACCGATTCCAATTCGGTGATCACCTCGCTCGGCAAGCGGGCCGCCGGATAACGTGACCTCAGCCGAACCAGCATCAATTTCAGGGTCCGTGGCAGCTGACGTCGGGGCGTTCGTACCGGGACCGCGAGCGACCTTGATGCCCTCTGCGTCGGGGCCGCTGAATGGGTTGACGTTCGCGATCAAAGATCTGATCGACGTCGCTGGGACACGAACCGGCAGCGGCAACCCGGACTGGTTGAGGACGCAAAGCTGCGCGGCGACGTCGGCGCCTGCGGTGGAAGCCTTGCTGGCCGCCGGCGCAGCATTGAGCGGAAAGACCGTCACCGACGAACTCGCGTTCGGCCTCGAAGGTGTGAACGCGCATTACGGGACGCCTATCAATCCGGCCTGCCCGGATAGGATTCCCGGCGGGTCTTCAAGCGGTTCGGCGGTAGCGGTCGCAGCACGACTGGTCGATTTCGCCTTGGGGACTGACACCGGCGGGTCAGTGCGCGTGCCTGCCAGCTTTGTAGGCGTGTTTGGCTTCCGACCAACCCATGGTGCGGTCTCGCTTTCTGGCGTTGTGCCGTTCGCTCCCTCCTACGACACGGTCGGTTGGTTCGCGCGCGATATCGCGACATTGAGCGCCATCGGTGATGTCCTGCTTCCGAAGTCGTCGCTATCGCCTGTGCGGCGGCTCTTCCTCGTGCGCGACGCGTTTGCGCTGGCAGACCCGCGAGTGTCCGCGCTGCTTCGGGCACATCGCGACGCATTGGAAATAGACGATGAGATTAACCTGTTCGACGGCGCCGAAGATGAATGGCGGGAATGCTATCGGGTTCTTCAAGGCGCTGAAATATGGCATCAGCTCGGGCCATGGATCCAATCCGTCCAACCCCAGTTTGGCGAAGCTATCGCTGCGCGCTTCGCCGACGCGGCATCGATCACACCGGCGGAAGTCGCCCGCTGGACACCCGTTCGGGCAATGCTCGCCGCGCGCGTTCGCGCGATACTTGGCGACAACGTTGGCTTGGTCGTGCCGACCGCACCCTGCGTCGCGCCTCGAAAGAATGCCCCGTCCTCAGAGATCTCTGATTTCTACCGCCGCGCACTCGCGCTCACGTCGATCGCGGGCCACGCAGGTCTGCCGCAAATCAGCGTGCCCGCCGGTTGCGCGGATGGATGTCCCGTCGGCTTATCCGTTCTGGCCTCGTCAGGCCGCGATCGTGCACTTTTGGAGATCGGAAGTCGCTGGGCCGATCTCGCAAAGAACAAAGAACAGACATGAGTTACCGAGACTCCACACCCGAAACCGCAGCGACCCAGCGCCGAACACCGCCGCGCCGCCGTCCCCGCCGCTCCGCGGAGCAGAGCCGACAGGAAATCCTGCGTGCAGCCACCGCGGAATTCGCCACCCACGGTCTGGCCGGCGGGCGCATCAGCCGCATTGTTCGGAAAGCAGGGACAAATCCCCGTATGCTCTACGAGCATTTCGGCAGCAAGTCAGCTCTCTACGTCGCAACATTGGAAAACGCTCTTGCTGCGCTGCGTGCCGAAGAGCTCGCGCTCGACGTAGAACATCTCGATCCGTTGGAAGGCCTGCTTCGGCTATTCGAATTCATGAACGGCCATTTCGAGCGTAACGGTCATCTCGTCAGTCTTCTACGGACGGAGAATTTGATGAAGGCGCGCAATATGAAGAAGTCGTCCCGTATCCACGAGATGTCATCTCCCGTGCTGTCGATGACGGAACGGCTGCTCTCAAGGGGCGTCGCAGATGGAAAACTCGCCGCAGATATCGATCCGCTCCGCCTTTACATCATGATTGCCGCGCTCAGTCAGTTTCATTTGACAAATGTTCATACACTATCGAACGAGTTTGAACATGACTTGTCGAAGCCGGAATGGCGTGCGGAACGACGGGCGGACGCACGACGGATGCTTGCATCATATCTTTCTAGAAAAACACGGAAATGATTTTTTGGGGTTAATCGCAGTCAAAGAGGTGTCTAGCTGGTTCTGGCCCAAAAGCAGCGCCATTCGGTAATTTCGTGGAATGAGCGGTTATGGAATGGCCGCTCCTGGCGCAAAGCCGACCCATCGGCCGATCGGGTGAATGTCCGCCGTTCAGGGCAGGGGCGCCCATTGGTGTTCCATGACATCTGATTTGTTTGTCATTCAAAGGCTTTCGTTGAGTTGTTGTCTAGAACAGTTGTGCGGACGCCATCGCGATGCGTCATAGCGAGTCCATTCAATCCACATCGAACTTGACGCCTTGGGCGAGCGGCAGCGTGCGGCCATAGTTGATCGTGTTGGTGGCGCGGCGCATGTAGGCTTTCCATGCGTCCGACCCTGATTCACGCCCGCCGCCGGTTTCCTTCTCGCCGCCGAATGCGCCGCCGATTTCTGCGCCCGAGGGGCCGATGTTCACATTGGCGATCCCGCAATCGGAGCCGCGCGCCGACAGGAAGGCTTCAGCCTCGCGCAGATCGTTGGTGAAGATCGAAGACGACAGGCCCTGCGGAACGGCATTATGCAATTCGATCACGGCATCGAAGTCGCTGTATTTGATGACATAGAGGATCGGCGCAAAGGTCTCGCGTTCGACCGGTCCGGTCTGCCCATCGATCTCGACTAGCGCCGGGCGGACGTAGAAAGCCGCATCCGCGCCCGCGACGGTAACACGGTCGCCGCCGACAATGGCGGCACCCGCGGCCTTGGCTTCGCCGAGGGCGCGCTGCATCGATTCGTAAGCGAGGCCGTCAATGAGAGGGCCGACCAGATTGCCGGTGAGGGGATTGCCGACCGAGACGGACGCGTAGACCTTCTTCAGGCGCGGCACGAAGCTGTCGTAGATGCTCTCGTGAACGAAGAGGCGGCGTAGGGTGGTGCAGCGCTGGCCGGCCGTGCCCATTGCCGCAAAGGCGACGCCGCGCAGCGTCAGGTCGAGATCGGCCGTCGGCGTGACCACCGCCGCGTTGTTGCCGCCGAGCTCCAGAATGGCACGGGCAAAGCGCTGCGCGAGCTTCGGAGCGACGGCCCGTCCCATGGCGGTCGAACCGGTCGCCGAGACCAAGGGAACCCTGGGGTTGTTGACGAGGGCCTCACCGATCTCGCGCCCTCCGACCAGCACGGCGGACAACCCGTCGGGCGCCGAGTCGCCATCGGCCTTGAAACGCCTCAGAGCGCGTCCGAACAGCGCGTCCGCTGCCAAGGCGGTGAGAGGAGTCTTCTCCGACGGCTTCCAGACGACGCTGTTGCCGCAGACCAGTGCCAGCGCGGCATTCCATGACCAGACCGCGACCGGGAAATTGAACGCCGAGATGATGCCGGCGACGCCGAGCGGATGCCAGGTCTCCGCCATGCGGTGCTCGTGACGTTCGGTGGCGATCGTCAAACCGTAGAGCTGGCGGGAAAGCCCCACGGCGTAGTCGCAAATGTCGATCATCTCCTGGACTTCGCCGAGACCTTCGGACTCGATCTTGCCGGCCTCGATGGAAACGAGTCGACCGAGGGCGCGCTTGTTGGTGCGCAGCTCTTCGCCAAGGAGCCGCACGAGTTCACCGCGCTTGGGACTCGGGATCAGACGCCATTCGAGGAAAGCCGCGTGAGCCTTTTCGATGGTCGAGGTCGCGCCGGCGGCATCGAGCTCCCTGACATGCGCCACTGTTTCGCCGGTGATCGGGGTCTTCGCAACCAGCGTGCCACCGGTATAGCTGATGGGTTCGACACCGAGCTCAACCAGAAGCGCGTTGACATCGGCCTTGAGCGAGAGGTTTTCGGCCTCGGCGGTTGGATTGATCGTATTGACTGACATGAGGGGCTCTTTCCAAGGCTCGCGTTAATTTCAGATGGGCTGCTGTCAGCGGCTGGCTGGAGACTTCACGACCGTTCTCCGTCAGGCGCAGCGTTGAAGGCGATCTGCGGCGACCCTAGCCGGATCAGCGCCTGCTCCAAAGAGGCGCTTTCCGAGATAGGCGGGAGCGGCAAGACCAAGCCTAGCTGGAGTGAAGCCGGCTTGTCTGCCAACGCAAGGAGCTTTCGACCCGCGCCGGCCGCGCCAATCAAACAAACACCAAGCGCTCTAGTCTTCGTCCGGCTCGCGCACGACCGGCGGTTCATCGGCGCGGTCCTCTTCCTCTTCGTCTTCGTCCTCGTCCTCTTCGTCTTCATCAGGGTCTCGGGGCGGCATCGTGTCGCCCATGATCACCAAGGGACTCCAGTCGATCAACCTGGTGGAAAATTCCTCGGGGATGTGTGGGGTCATGTGGTTGCTCCTCGAGTATGGACCCTAGGGGATTTTACCCCTTCTGCTTTCATTAGGCATGCAAATTTGCCCCCTTAGCCGGGGGATCAGTCGATCGAAGTGATTAGTTTCGGATCGGAAGCGCTTGATAGCGCAATATGTATTTCCCGCAACATCACGGGTGTAACGGGCGGTTATGCTGCACGGCCGCTTCGGATCAAGAGCCGACGTTGTGGTCCGCTCTGCGGCCAAAATGCTGTCGGTCGAGGAATGTCCGGGTTGGGGGTCATAAGCGGACGTGCACCCGTTCAAAAGCATGTCCCCTCAAGAGCAGACACATCTCATCCCGGTGCCGCGACCGCACCTCTGTCGTATCGAGGAAGATCAAAGCGCCTCGCTATCGAGCGGTTAGGTTTTTGCCGAGCGTACCACCGAGCGGCGGTCCCAAAGGCGCTGTTGCGGAGTTAAGCGCGGGGATCCAGCCGCCCCCTCTTTCTTTAGGTCCCGCCTCTTATCCTGCCGCAGTGGGATGCGCGGCTCCGCTCAGCAGCAGGGCCGTGCTCTTTTTGCCACCAAGGCATCATCGAAGCAGTCGCGCCGTGTTAGCGGCGGCCTCAGCCAACATCGCATTCAACTGTGACTTGGTGAGTTCCTTAGGCTGCCTCATTACTGGCTTGCGCGTAGACACAACCTTATGAACCGGGCGAGCACAGGCCGCCAATAGCGCTGGCTTTCGCTTCGGCACCGATACGATCTTGGGTTTGGCGGTGGGCGGCTTGTGGCCGCGCTTCAAGCCCATGCGCAGCAACTTAGCGCACACCGCGTTGCGGCTGTGCCCTAATCGAGTGGCGATCTGCGCGGCGCTGTGGCCGTTGGCCCAGAGTTTTTTGAGGAGTGCAATGGTGGCGGCATCCCACATGGGCTAAAACCTTACACCCAACGGGCGAAAAATTGCAACTCAGCTCTTAAAGCGCATCCGGCGCGCTGGCTACTTCGCCTTCGCTGCATCTGAGGCGAACGAATGTGCCATCCCTTGAACCTCATCTGATCGGTAGTCACCGATGTCGCCAGAGGGGCCGGCATGGCGAATATTGTCCGGCTCCGGTGACACGGGACCAAACCGTTTTATGTCGTTGGGATCGGCAAGGCGATAGAAAGTGTAAAAGCTCTGCGTGGGTTCGAACAAAACACTTACGCCGCTCTCAAAAACCTCCACCACTGTGAAGTCATCTTCGGTCGGATGCTTCATCATCTGCTGCTCCTGCCTTTGGGACAATAGCGCGCGTCAC
>Ga0207021_1040_pt1 | contig 37133 bp, 32 predicted proteins | sample Alteio_BWMinCont_49_FD_153496 | JGI IMG/M metagenome (GOLD analysis project Ga0207021, IMG submission 153496) | Enriched cells from forest soil in Barre Woods Harvard Forest LTER site, Petersham, Massachusetts, United States -... | ecosystem: Environmental > Terrestrial > Soil > Temperate forest >... | reverse complement strand
GATCCCGAGCGCAAACAATCGCGCCCGGGATAATGATCCTCACTTCGGACCATCACAACCGAATCAGCTGGCGAATCCTCAAAATCTGTCAAGAAAAGCAGTGCACGTAAAACATGAAACGTGCTGGGAAAGTTTTATGGTTAAGCCGAACGGCCGATTAGTACAGGTCAGCTTCACGCATTACTGCGCTTCCACCCCCTGCCTATCAAGGTCGTAGTCTTCGACCGGCCTTCTTACCCCGCCGTAGCGGGATTGGGAGACCTTATCTTAGGGCGAGTTTCTTGCTTAGATGCATTCAGCAATTATCTCTTCCGGACTTCGCTACCGAGCGATGCCCCTGGCGGGACAGCTCGTACACAAGTGGTCCGTTCATCCCGGTCCTCTCGTACTAGGGACAACTCCCTTCAAGTCTCCTGCGCCCACACCAGATAGGGACCGAACTGTCTCGCTACGTTCTGAACCCAGCTCACGTACCGCTTTAATAGGCGAACAGCCTAACCCTTGGGACCTTCTACAGCCCCAGGATGCGATGAGCCGACATCGAGGTGCCAAACCTAAGCGTCGATGTGAACTCTTGGCTTAGATCAGCCTGTTATCCCCGGCGTACCTTTTATCCGTTGAGCGATGGCCCTTCCACGCGGAACCACCGGATCACTAGACCCAGCTTTCGCTCCTGCTCGACTTGTAAGTCTCACAGTCAACCCGGCTTCTGCTCTTGCACTCCACAGCGGGTTTCCAATCCGCCTGAGCCGAGCTTTGGGCGCCTCCGTTACATTTTGGGAGGCGACCGCCCCAGTCAAACTACCCGTCTGGCCGTGTCCTCCGACCCGTCGAGGGTCGCAAGTTAGAGCGACAGAAGAATCAGGGTGGTATTTCACTGTTGCCTCCTCTCAACCCGAAAGTCGAGACTCGTAGGCTCCCACCTATGCTACGCAGATCCTCCCGTTACTCATGGCCAGAGTGCAGTAAAGGTGCACGGGGTCTTTCCGTCTAGATGCGGGCATCCGGCGTCTTCACCGGAACCACAAATTCGCCGAGTCTCTCGCCAAGACAGTCGCTCTATCGTTACGCCATTCGTGCAGGTCGGAACTTACCCGACAAGGAATTTCGCTACCTTAGGACCGTTATAGTTACGGCCGCCGTTCACCGGGGCTTCAGTTCAGGCCTTCTCCCGCTTACGCGGGATGAGCCCTCGCTTTAACCTTCCGGCACCGGGCAGGCGTCACCCCCTATACGTCGTATTCGACTTAGCAGAGAGCTGTGTTTTTGTTAAACAGTCGCAGAGCGCGTTTCACTGCGGCCGCCTCGGGCTATAAACCCTAGCGCGGCACCCCTTCTCCCGAAGTTACGGGGCTAATGTGCCTAGTTCCTGAGCGAGAGTTCTCTCGAGCGCCTGTGGAGATCTTCCTTGTCTACCTGTGTCGGTTTGTGGTACGGGCACCTGGCGTACTCCTTAGAGGGTTTTCCCGACAGCGTGGAATCAAGGACTTTGCGGCCGTGTGGCCTCGCGGATTGTCTCACCGTTGAATGACTGCGTGGATTTTCCGGCGCAGTCCGGCTTTCACAACCCGATCGGGATATCCATCGCCCGACTCCTCTATCCTACTGTGTCACCCCATCGTATTAACGTTCGCCAGGCGGGGCAGGAATGTTGACCTGCTGTCCATCAGCTACGCCTCTCGGCCTCACCTTAGGACCCGCCTAACCCTGAGCGGATTAACCTTCCTCAGGAAACCGTAGACTTTCGGCGACACGAGTTCTCATCGTGTTTATCGCTACTTATGCCGGCAGGGTCTCTTCTGTGACGTCCAGTAGTCCTCTCGGTCTACCTTCAGACTTCACGGAATGCTCCCCTACCAAAGTGAACAGCTTGCGCTGTCACACATTTCGCAGCTTCGGTCGCAGACTTGAGCCCCGTTGGATTGTCGGTGCATGATCGCTTGACCAGTGAGCTGTTACGCTTTCTTTAAAGGATGGCTGCTTCTAAGCCAACCTCCTGGCTGTCTGAGCGATCACACTTCCTTTCCCACTTAGTCTGCAGTTAGGGACCTTAGCTGGCGATCTGGGTTCTTTCCCTCTCGACCACGAAGCTTATCCCTCGTAGTCTCACTCCCGTGTATTTGTCCGCGGCATTCGTAGTTTGATTGGATTCGGTAACCTTGGTTGGTCCCTAGGCCATTCAGTGCTCTACCACCGCGGCAATTCGCACGAGGCTGCCCCTAAAGGCATTTCGGGGAGAACGAGCTATCACGGAATTTGATTAGCCTTTCACCCCTACCCTCAGCTCATCGGAGCTGTTTTCAACCAACACCCGTTCGGCCCTCCAGTGGCGTTTAAACCACCTTCAGCCTGGCCAAGGGTAGATCATCCCGCTTCGCGTCTATTACCACGGACTATTCGCCCTATTCGGACTCGCTTTCGCTACGGCTCGCTTGCGCTTAACCTCGCCCGTGACAATAACTAGCCGGCTCATTAAGCAAGAGGCACGCCGTCAGGCGTATCCGAATCCGAAGACCGGACATTGCCCTCCGACTGCTTGTAGGCATACGGTTTCAGGTTCTTTTCACTCCCCTCGCAGGGGTTCTTTTCACCTTTCCCTCACGGTACTAGTTCACTATCGGTCGCCAGAGAGTATTTAGCCTTGGAGAGAGGTCTCCCCAGATTCCCACGGGGTTTCACGTGTCCCGTGGTACTTAGGATACCGCTTCGAGTCCGGTAAGCTTTCGGTTACGTGGCTATCACACTCTGTGGCCCCGCTTTCCAGCGGGTTCACCTAGCCTCCGGTTTTTAACTCTACTTATGCGGTCCTGCAACCCCGACGTGTAAACACATCGGTTTAGGCTGTTCCGATTTCGCTCGCCGCTACTATCGGAATCTCGGTTGATTTATTTTCCTCCAGGTACTGAGATGGTTCACTTCCCTGGGTTGGCTCGCACCCGCCTATATATTCAGCGGGCCGTATCCCGAGTTCATCGGGACGGGTTTCCCCATTCGGAAATCTCCGGATCAAAGCGTGCTTGCCGCTCCCCGAAGCTTATCGCAGCTTGCCACGTCCTTCTTCGCCTTCTGGCGCCAAGGCATCCACCGTACGCCCTTTGTAGCTTAACCATAAAACTTACCCAGCACGTCCCGATCTAGCTTCAGATCGAAAAGCCCGCCGCTCTTGAACAACGGACCATAGCCGGATAAATTCGCCTTTCCACATTTGCTCTTCTCGGTACAGATTTGCGGATTCACGCACACCTTACTTCCGCTTCACAGCGCAGAGTAATCACCATCGCGCGGCTCCTCCTCTGCCCTGAAAAGGACAACGGAGGCCCCACACGGCAGCAACTTAGTGTCGCGTGTTGCCAGCTGATTCAGTTGTCAAAGAACGGTCGGTCCCGGGCATGCCCGGGAAGCCCTGCTCCAGGCAGGACCTCCAAAACTTCAGACCGAAAATAAAAAACCGGCGCTGAGCGCCGGGCGAATTCGTCAAACCTGACGAATTTGCGCGTTGCTCAGCTCATTGCGACCCCAGTATTCGTAGCTGACCTCTTTTCTGTTATTGCGAGACTTGGCGTGTACAAGCCCCTAAAAACCACAGAACCCTACTGGCAATCCGAAAGTATAGCAGGTTTCCCTTACTCGTCAAGCCACGCCACAATCTTTTTTTGCCGGCCCTCTTGTGGGTATTTTCCCGCCCCTGTGGAAATTGACGATCCCGGGTGCGGGCTGTACTTGCAGCCCGCACAGAAAAAATGAAGGATCGTCATCCCGAGGAACATCGACGAGGGATCTCTCATGTCGCATTTGCGCTCGCCGCTTCCCTTGCGACTATGGTCATGGTCTTCCTGGGAACGCCAATCTCCCAATTGGCGCCGGGACCGTTATCAAGTGTTGCAACGACCCCTTGAGACCACCCCGTTTATCGGGACTCGGGCAGCCGTCGGTGCGGATTAACGCCCCGAGCTTGCGGCTCCGGGTCGCACCTGGATTATTCTACTCATCGTTGGCTGATCCAAGAACCCTGTTAGGGCCGATCTCGACCGCCAGCGGTCAGTGTGCGTTTGACAGGAACTTGAAGGATGCTACTCAGGCGCTGGCAGCGCGAGCCGCTTGTTGGCTGGCCATTTGTTCCTTCATTTTCTGTTGCATTTCCTTAGGTGTCGGTTGCGCAATGTGGGTAGCGACCATCCAAGTGTACCCTTCGGGATCGACAACGGTTCCACAGCGGTCGCCCCAAAACATATCCATTACCGGTCCCTTAGACGCGGCGCCGAGCTTTACGGCTTTGGCAACCGCCTTGTCTGAGTTCTCCGTCAGCAGATACAAACTCGTCGGCGAAGCGCCGATTGTCTTGGCGGCGCGGGAACCCATCTGCGGCATTTCCGGCCCCAACATTAACGTCGTGCCACGCAGCGTCAGTTCGGCGTGGATCGCCTTGCCGTCCGGACCATTCATGATCGCCCGTTTGGCAAAGCCGAATGCCTTCTGATAAAAGCTGGCGGCTGCTTTCACGTCGGTGACCGTCAGCATTGCCGTCACGGAACCGTAGAGTTTTTTATTGAGCGGATCGATTTTTCTGGGCATAACAATCCTTTCATAAGGCGAGTATTTGAGCTGCTTTTCGGCGGAGTTTATCATGGATGCACTGCTAGAAGAAGCTTCTGTGATGGTCCGGGCGATGACCTGTCCCAACAGAGTCGGACGAAACGCCATCCCCACATGAGCATCCTTGCGGCCCGGACTGTGTTATCTTGTTACTACTTCAAAGCCTTAGGAGGCATGACGTCATGACAAGATCGGCTCTGTTTATTGCCCTCGCTCTGCTGGTCAGCTTGCCCGTTTTGGCGGCGCTCAAAGTAGGTGAAAAAGCGCCCGATTTCACTTTGCGCGCCTCGCTGGCGGGAAAAGAATTTAATTTTTCTCTCCCCGACGCCCTGAAAAAGGGACCGGTCGTGGTCTACTTCTATCCCTCCGCCTACACCAACGGCTGTGACATCGAAGCGCACACCTTTGCAGAAATGAAAGACCAGTTCGACGCCGCCGGCGCCACCATCATCGGCGTATCTCTCGACAGCATCGAACGGCTTAATCAATTCTCAGCCGATCCGTTGTATTGCGCTGGAAAGTTCCCCGTCGCCTCGGACGCGGATGCCAAGGTAGCCACGTCCTACGATCTGACCAAGACCGCCTTGAAGCCTGGCCAGAAAGACGTGCGCGGCGTCGAAATCGACCATGACTTCCTCGAGCGCGCCACTTTCGTCGTCGGCAAAAACCACACCATCATCGCCACTTTTTCGACCAAGGACGACGGAGTTGCGCCCGCCGACCACGTCAAGAAATCGCTCGAAATCGTTCAGAACCTGAAAGGGAAGTGACCATCCGACCAGGATGGTCATCCCGAGGAGCAACGCGACGAGGGATCCCTCAGTAGCCTCTGGTGGCCGTATGGGGCGGCGCGGGCGGGCAATCCTGTCCCTCACGGCATTCCTCGCGATTCTGGCCAGCCTTCCGGCCCACGCCGACGTCTCCGAAAAAACCAAAAAAATCGGCAACACCACCGTTCACTACAAAGTCGTCCTGCCCCAAAATTACGACGCCGCCAAAACCTATCCCGCCATCCTCGGCTTCGGCGGCGGGCCGCAGACCATGAACACAGTGGACGGCGTCATCGAGAGAAATTTCCGAGCCGAGGCCGAAAAACGCGGCTACATCGTCATCGTCCCCGCCGCGCCCGACGGCAAGCTGTTCTTCGAAGGCGGAGAGCGCATCTTCCCTGAATTCCTGAAACAGATCCTGGTCGATTACAAAATCCGCGACAATAAATTCCACATCGCCGGCGTGTCCAACGGCGGTATCTCCGCATTTCACGTGGCCTCGCTGAATCCCGACTACTTCCTCTCCATCACCGCCTTCCCCGGCTATTTGTGGGAAGACACTCCGGCGCACGTCCAGGCCATCTCCAAAATGTGCATCCATATGTTCGTCGGCGAAGTCGACCCCATGGGCTGGCAGCCCCTGATGCAGAAGCAGACCGCGGCATTTCGCGCACGAGGCATGACCGCGACATACACCGTCGAAAAGGGCCAGCCCCATCGCATCGAAACCCTTGCCGGCCCGGGCGCAGCCCGTCTCTTCGATCTCTTCGACCAGGCCGGCGCCAACCACGGCTGTGGAAAGTGACCATCCGATCAGGACGCTCATCCCGAGGAGCCAACGGCGGCGAGGGATCCCTCCCCCGATTTCACTATTCGGTCAGCCGGGTGCGAGTTGTACTTGCTTTGCGACGGCGCCAGCCGTCGGGGTGCCCCATTCGACGCCGCGCCGCCCCGGCAGCCGGTGGCCGGCAGCGGGTGCTGCCGGCCGTTCCAGTTCTTCACTCAGCGAGAGAATTTACCTGCGTCCGCCGCCGTGGGAGACGCTGCGAGAACTGCCACCACCGCGAGATCTTCCGCCTTGAGATCCGCCGCGAGGTCCAGCGTTACCGTGGAACTGGCCGCCACCTTGGGATCCGCCGCGAGGTCCGGCGTTGCCGCGGAATTGGCCGCCACCTTGGAATCCACCGCGAGGTGCAGCGTTACCGCGGAACTGGCCGCCGCCTTGGAATCCGCCGCGGGGTCCAGCGTTGCCGCGGAACTGGCCGACGCCTCGGAATCCACGATCATCGCGGAATCCGCGGTCGTCGCGATCGGAGAATCCACGGTAACCGCCACCGTAGTAGCCGCCGCGGAACCACGGGCCGGCGCCTATGAAAACTCCGTTGTAGAAGTAGTCAGACCCGTAGTAGCCGTAAGGTGCGCAAGCGTACGGGTAATAATCGTAATAGCCGTAGGAACAGACAGGAGGCTGACCAACATCATAGGGACCATAATCTGGACCATAAACTGGTCCGACTCCGACTCCGATTCCAATTCCAACCCGAACCCTGCCTTGTGCGTGGGCGGAGCCCGCCAAAGTCACCAAAAGCCCCAGCAATGCAACATATTTCACATATTTTATGTATCGCATTTTCCGCGCCTCCTCGTCCGAATCACCGGGTCGCGCTGGGCGTGCGAACCTACGCTATATAACGTGCAATGGGCATGCCAAAGGTCGAGCCAGGAGACATCGACGACAACCCCTTAGAAATCATGTGCTTACACTGCCAGGCTTAGAACGGACATCGTCCGCCACGGCTGGAATCCACCGGCACTGCTGATTTTCAGCCAATGAAAACGCCGATCGGGGCGGGCACGCTCCCGGGCCGAGCTGGCGAAACTACGATTCACTAATCGTGATCCAGGATCAACCATCGATTCCCCAATTTCGGTCTATGTCCCAAACGGCACAGACCTATACCGTGAATTAGCTTACGGTCATGTACGCACTGCGAGTAATTCGGAGGATTCCATGAAGACACTAGTGTTGATAGTTGCTTGTATGGCCTTTGCCGGGAGCGGGATGCAAGCGCAGAATCAGAACAATCAGAATCGCCAAGACCATACCCAATTCGACAACCACGACCAGCAGGTCACACGCGATTGGTACAAACAGCACCAAGGCAATGCTCCAGTTGGACTCAGAACTCAGGACAGATTGCCGGCCGACCAGGAATCACAGCTACGGCAGGGTAATGTACTCCCCCGCAACCTACAAAAGCAGGAGCATCCGATACCGCGTGATCTTTCGCGCCAACTGCCTCCCCCTCCGCGCAATTCCCGTTACGTGGCTGTTGGAGGACATGTGGCCCAGGTTGACAAATCGCATCGCGTTCAAGACGTCATCCACCTTGAACTTAACTTTTAGAAGTCGTTGACGATCTCCGTAGCGTTACAGCTGGCATAAAGCTCGCATCATAGTTATGAGTTAGACCCCCGTGGGTGGTTGCCCAGGCGCGGAGACTGGTCTGACAGAGGGATTCGATGACCATGAAAGCACGAGGGTTGAGGGCCGCCAGGATCGCGGTGAGCCTGATTTTGCTGGGGTGCCTATTCGCGGCAATCGCGCCAGGTACAGCGCACGCACAGGGAGAGTATCCATCCGGCGGTTATCCGCCACCGGGGAGCTATCCGCCACCAGGCTATCCGGCGCGGAGATATCCGCAGAGCACAGGGTTTAACCGCTTCGAGCCGAAATACACGTTTTCGCTATTCCTGGGCGCTCGTTTCGGCGGCAACATCGCTATTAACACGCCGAACGTGGACTACCTGCCAATCAGCAGCTCGCTCAATTGGGGATTTAATGCCGGTGCGCGCCTTGTGCCGCACCTCTTTGCCGAATTTATGTGGAACCGGCAAACCACCACGCTGAGTGCCCACGACATCCCCACGAATCAAATCGTGTCGCTAACCGACAACGCGCACCTAGACATGTACCAGGGAAGCCTGCTCTACGAAATCTGGGCGAGTTCGCAGGTTCGCCCCTACGTCGTCGGCGGGATCGGCGTCACGCATTTTGATTCGCATGGAATTCTGTCATTTAGCGATCGCTTCTCCTACAACCTCGGCGGCGGCGTGAAGTATCTATTCGCTCCGCACATGGCCCTGCGCGCCGAGATGCGCTGGTCGCCTTCGCGAACGACGAGTGCAAGCACAACTTTCTGCGATCCGTTCCTGGGTTGCTTCATGACACGCATCAGCAATCACGCCGAGCAGGGGCAGGCCAATCTCGGACTCGAGTTCAGGTTCTAGGCAGTCTCAACAAGTCGCGACGCTGCTAGGCTTAGGACGGAAATCGGCCGCCACGGCTGGAATCCACCGGCACTGCTGATTTTCGGCCAATGAAAACGCCGCTCGGTGCGGCTACGCTCCTGGGCCCGGCTGCGAAAACTACGATTCACCAATCGAGCGATTTTATCGGTGAGTCATGCATGACTTTCAGCCTGGGCCCTACTGCACCTGGGTCGTCATCGGCTTGCTCTTGTCGACGATAAGTATGGCCAAGCCTCGGACGGCGGTCTTGCCGGGATTGATCGCTTGGTGGACTTGCCCCTCAACGATCGAAAAGGTTTCGCCGGTCTGGTAGGTGGCCGTCGGCTTGCTCCGGAACTCCATCGTCCACGGGCCCTGCAATACGTATTCCTCCAGCGTGCCGGGGTGCGTGTGCCAGCCTTCGGTCCCGCCGGGTTGCATCGTGGTCTGGATCATCACCGCCTCCCATCCCGGCATGGAGAGATCCTGCCGCATGAGTATCTTGCGCTCCACGCCCTGGGGCTGCTGCTGCGCGCGGGCCGCCCCGGGCGCCCAGGTGGCGACGATGATGATGACGGCAATAGCGGCGAGCGCCACAGCGAAAAGCGCCGAACGTATGTGTTTTTGCACCGTGTCCTCCTCGATATGCCCGGGCGGCGGAACAAAGGTTGCGGAACGCTTCCCCGGCCGTTTGGTCGCCAGCTTACCACTTCATTGTTCCGACGCTCTACACCCACAACCGAGCGAAGTCGGCACAAGTCACATTGTCGGAATGTGGGTTTCCGGGCCTCACGCGGCGGCCAGCTTCCGAGAATCCCGTTTATCAGGAGTTGAGCTGGCCCAACCCCAAAAGGGGCAAGATGCCGAACGCTATTTGTGGTTTGCGGATGTGGGCTTGGAAGTCTCCCAGAAGCCCACTTCAAAAATGTGGAGGTTATCGTCCCAATCAAACTCGCGCTCCGAAACGGTGCTCTTACCACTCACTGTGAGGGTTTGAGTCTCTATTACTGAGGCACTGTCGCCGCTCGTTTTCGGCCTGACATTAAATGTGCTTTCCTGCATAACGGCTGGCTGGGCAGTTCCATTCGGCGGGTCCAAGTGCGATTGCTCAATTTCATCTAGAACTGCGCGAATGTGGCCGTCGATTACCTTGAGTATGACGAAATCCGCCTGATAGATTCCCGTGCCGTGTGCAGGTACATGCCCATGTACAACGACCTCCTGCACTGGTGGATTTACGATGGGCTGCAGCGTGACTGTCAGCGTGTCATAGACTGCGCTTAACGGCATCGAGTCTTGATAGCGCCATTTACCGCTTTTTTCTTGGACCAACGTGATTACGAGGAAGCTATAGCCGCATTTTGCTGTGATAATTGCGTTTTTCATGCCGTCCTCAAGAACCGCAGGCCGCAATTCCAAGTCGCGTAGGGTCGCATCGCCGTTTTCACAATTCTTGATAAACATCGGAGGCATGTGCAGTTCTTGCTTCGTGCGCGTCATTGCCTCCGTGCTTCCCGATTTCAAGGTGTTCAAAACGTGTTCAGGGGAATCGAAGGTGTTCACGCCTTTCCCACAACTCGTCGCGGAGAGCGACAGAAACGCTGTCAAAACGAGGAGATGGCTCTGGGTTTTCACTCTAACGAGTGTACTTGAGTTTGGCAGAAATCTGCGCCAACTCCTGATAAGTCGTCTTTCCGGAAACTGGCTCTTGGGTCGAATCCCAGTTTCCGGAAATCCCGTTTTTCGGGTGTTGGAATCCCGCCTCGCGAAACGGTGCTAAAATCCGCGACGGAATGCGTCGTGACTACGTTTCGTCGCCGGCCCTGCGGTAGTTTGTTATTTTGTCCGGCGCTTACCGGAAGGAGTTGTGCGATGAGGGACAGCAAGAAGGGTGTGCTGGTGCTCGGCCTGACGGTAGCCGCCTTGTGTGCTCCGGTCAACTCCAGCTTCGCGCAAGCGCATACTCCGATGAGCGGCCCGCCGCAACCACCGAAAACCACCACAACGCCGACAGGAACGTGGCTGCCGAAAACGATCGCCTACATCAAGGCTTCCAATACCGGCAAGGACAATCAGTTCGGCTCCGCGATAGCGCTCAGCGCCGACGGCAACACACTCGCGGTCAGCGCCACCTTCGAGGACAGCACCGCCAAGGGCGTCAACGGCGTTTCCAAGGACCATGCGGTAAATTCCGGCGCGGTGTACGTCTACACTAGAGACAACAAGGGCTGGAAGCAGCAGGCCTACCTTAAGGCTTCAAACACGGCGGAAGGCGCTCAATTCGGAAACTCCCTGAGCCTGAGCGCCGATGGCAACCTATTGGCCGTCGGCTCTTCCCTAGAAGCTAGTTCGGCCACCGGCATTAATGGCAATCAGAGCGACCGTTCGATGCCGGGTGCGGGCGCCGTCTATGTCTTCGCGCGCGCCGGCGCTGCCTGGTCACAGCAGGCCTACCTGAAATCGTCAAACACCGGCGGGCCGGATGTAGGCTACCAGTTCGGCTACGCGGTCTCCCTCAGCAGTGACGGAAGCACGCTCGCCGTGAGCGAGACCAGCGATCCCAGTAACGCCACGGGCATCAACGGCAACCAAAAAAACACGGGTGCACCGGATTCCGGAGCGGTGTTCATCTTCAACCACAGCGGCGACACCTGGTCGCAACAGGCTTACATCAAGCCCTGGAATACGACCACGCCCGGTGTACTGTTCGGCTACTCCGTCGGCTTAAACGGCAACGGCGACACCCTCGGCGTGGGCGCGTACGGCGATGATGGCCGTAGAGGCGCCGTTTACGTCTTCACACGCAACAAGGGGACCTGGTCGCAGCAAATGCGTCTCACGGCCTCGAGCGCCGAGCCAGGCGATTACCTCGGATGCTCGCTGGCCATCAGCGACGACGGCAACATCATTATCTCCGGAACCGCGGATGATAAATACAACACGCCCGATGCCGGTTCGCCAGACGTGGAATCCCTCGGCGGGGTCTACGTTTTCGTGCGTGCGGCAGGCAAGTGGTCGCAACAGGCTTATGTGAGGGCCTTCAATCCGCGGGTGTACGACCAATTCGGATTGGCTTTGGCCATGAGCCGCGACGGCAACACCATTGCCATCGGCTCGCACCTTGAGGATAGCGGCGCCAAGGGCGTCAACGGGGATCAGTCTGACGCCTCCATGGAAGACTCCGGTGCGGTCTACGTTTACACCCGCACCGGCGCGACCTGGAATCCCACCGCCTACGTCAAGGCTTCCAACACCAAACCTGCCGCGGAATTCGGCATCTCGGTCGCACTCAATGGCGACGGGAAAGTGCTCGCCGCCGGCGCGACGAAGGAAAATAGCGACGCCAAGGGCGTCAACGGCAAGCAGGACGATAAGTCGGCCGTCGACGCCGGCGCCGCTTACGTCTATTACTGACGAGAAGGAGAAAAATCGCATGCGCAAGATAGCTTCATTGGTCGCAGCGACAGTCCTTCTCTCGATCGCAAGTGCAGGCTTTTTGCTCGCACAGTAGGCCCCTACGGCTGCCGGCGCTCCGCCTGCCGTACCGGGTGCGGGTGCTCCCGGGCGTGGGGGAGATACCTCCCAAGTCCTGAAAAGTCGTGCCGGCTCAGCCGGCGCGATGGTCTGTCCGCATAGACATTTTGCCCTGTAACAAATCGCCCTTTCCCGTCACTTAGTAACACGACCATGAAATACAGCCTCCCACATGAATCTCTCTCGATCTCCCGCGATGTGTGCGCGTACCAAGTCCCGTGTCTTCATAGGCTTGCGCACTCTTTCATGCAAACCGCGCACGCACGTTTTACTCTCAATCGCCTTCTTTTCAATGGATTACGCGCTCTTTCATGCACGCACCGGGGGTATAGGGGGTAACTCCGCTCAAATTCTCAATTCCGAGGTCACACATGACTCGCCATGCCATCAATAAACCGCCACGCTGCCGGCATCGTACCCGTTCCGGCCGCTTCTGCCGCTTGAACACCGTGCCGGGCTCCAGGTTCTGTCCCCGCCACGCCCCGCGTTCGGCAGAACCCGTCGAGCCCGACCTTGCCGCCAAGCTCACTTCCGGCCTGGGAAAATTTAACTCGCCCGCCGCCGTCAACGACTTCCTCTCTCGCCTTCTCCTCCTGCTTGCCCAGGACCGCATCTCTCCGCGCCGCGCCGCCGTCCTCGCCTACATCACCAACCAGATTCTCCGCAGCGTCTATGCCATGGAAGCAGAAGCCGAAAAAAACAGGGAACCAACCAAAATTGAATACATCATCGGCATCCCTCGTCCGGGCGATGACCTATCCCCACAGTCGGACGAAACGCCATCCCCATGAGCATCCAGTCCACCGGACGCGGGGAAGACAAGCCTCATGGCCAGACGAAAACCACGGAACATCACCCTGCTCGAAGCGCCATCATCGCCCTTGAGCCTGCCGAAGGGCGCCCGCTCGCCCGGCCAGAAGAAATCTGTCTGGTGCTGTAACAAAAAGGGGCCTGAAGTCACTTTGTATATGTTCAGGTCTAGCGGAGGCCGAAGCGATGCGGAACAGCGGCCAAGTCGCTTCGGTCTCCTAATTATTGGAGGTTGACGGCTAGTGGGTCGTTTGAACCCGGGCGGACTCGCTGGGCCCGTATCCGATAATCCCGTTCTATAAAAGGGGACTCGCGGGGCTGAGAATTTTCACCGCCGCTGAAAAAAAGGCGGCCGGACTCTCGGGGGAGAAGGTCCGGCCGCCGGTGAGCGCCGAGTGTCGCGGGGTTACCGCGACTGTGTCGGCGAGCTCGTCGGCTCGGTTTGAGACTGGGCGGAAACCGCGCCCGGAGTTGTTAAGGCTGCGCTATCCCGGGTCAGGAACAGAATGAACGGGGTGACCTCGAAAGGCATCTTTTCGCGTTCGGCCACCGCGCCCACTGGCTTGGACTTGAGCATGGCCAGCGAATCATCCCAGGGGTCGAGCTTAATGCGTCCCCCGAGCGGCAGGGCCACGATCTCGTTGGGGTCCGGCGTCGTCGTGGGAGCAGCGGCTGTCGTCTGCGGCGGCGCCGGCTGCGCTGGCGTTGCTTGAGGCGCGTGCGACCAGCTTGTCAGGACGCCGTTGCCCAGGTGCGGGCTGATGAGATTCGGTATCTGGGCAGACCGAGCCTGGAGCGCCTGGACGAACTTCTGGGCGGTAGCCAGCTGATCTTTGTAGGGCGAATTGTTGAGCAGTTCGGCGGCCTTAGCGTTGGCGGCCTGTTGTTCATCAGCGGTTCGAGCAAATCCGAAATGGTGGAACGTGTCTTGATCGTTGAACAGCATGCGATCGAAGAAGGCGTACTGCGTATCGACACGATGACCGAGCACGATGTGAGAGAGCTCGTTGGAAATGACGACGGCCAGACTGGCTTCGTCGGGCAACACGTCAACCAGTCCGCGACTGAGGACGATGGTGTGGCCGATGGTGAAAGCTTCCAGGGTGGAAGTCATCACGACGCGGCAGCGAACCTCGGGCTGCACGTCGAGATTGTTGGTGACTTCGAGATTGTTGACGACGGTTTCGAGGACCTTGTCCACTTCGCCCTGGGGCGCCATCAGGCCGAGGCGTTCCATGCGGTCGACCACGTTATCTTCGGCCTGGCGGTCCCAGGAGCGCTGGGCTTGCAAAGGAGAGATGTCCTGCGCTGCGGTGGACTGGTCTTTGATCGGCGCGTCGGCCTCGACCAATATCTTGCTCAGTTCCTGTTCCTGTCTGGCCTGACCGAGGTTGTAGCCCCACAGGCGGGTCTGCGCCTTGAACTGAACCTTCTTGGAAAGCGAGAATTTGATTTCGCTCTCTTCGCTGTAGACAAATGCGGGCAGCCAGTTGCCCTTGTCGGCATTGACGCGCCAGCTGTCAAAGTGGAAGTACAGGTTGCCGCGGGTAGAACCGGAGTATGCGCCATTAAAACGCACGATATGGAAATCCTGGTCTTCCACCCAGATGCGGCCAGCGAAGCGGCCCGTTTCCGTCTTGGACTTGGGCGTCACATCGAACACCAGGCAGCGCACTTCGCCCAGGAACTCGCGGCGCACGTAGTCGAACTGGTAGTGCTGGCGGTCAAAACCGTCGGTATCCAGAAATACCATTTGCAGGAAGCCTTCCGGGATGAATTCCATGGACGAGGAGAACAGGCCGCCCAGGAATCCCTTCTTGCCGCTGCCGTTGCCTTCGCCGTTGGCCAGCGAAACAAGTTGGACGCCATTTTCCAGTTTGGCCCGTCCGAGGAAATACTTATCGCCATCCGGGATGGTGCCCAGATTCTTGTCCGGCGCCAGCAACTGGACATACGTTTCCACCAGGGGCGAGTAGCCGCGGATCATCTTCACCTCATCCTTTTCCTGGGCGACGATCCGGTCGAGCACCTGATCAAGTGCGGTCGCTGGTTGTTGAGGCGCGGCGCACAGCGGGAGCGCGCCGAACATCAGAACCGCCAGCAGAGTCGTGAACCTACGCATAAAGCCTCCCTCGCTCAAAATGCAAGTTGGAATACGATGTGGACGGTCGCCGGAAAATCGACCGTCCGGCCTTCTTGAAGCGCCGGCTTGAAGCGAATCTGTTGCGCCGCACGGATGGCCGCCTCGTCCAGACCGTGCCCGAGTCCCTTGGTCACGCGAATGACGCGGACGGGACCGGATGCGGGGAAAACCACTTGAATCAGCACTTCTCCTTCGAGACCCAAACGACGAGCTTCTTCGCTGTACACCGGATTCGGTTTTTCCAGGATGACCACGGGCTGAATGGCCGGCGCCTGTTCGACAGCTTTCGTCTTGGGCGTCTCGGCGCCGACGGCGGCGGTGGCAAAACCTCCGGCCTTGACATTGCCGTGAGTTGCAGGACCTGTCGGCTGGATGGCTACGCCGTTACCGAAGCCGCTGCTGGCCACAGTGCCGCGCGCTCCTGTTGCTCCGCCGGTGCCATTCCCGTAGCCGGGTCCGGACGGCAGGGCCGGCGAGCCCAGACGCGCAATCGTTGCGGGGCGGTTGGGATTGGATGGGCCGGGCAAGCCATGTTCATCGCCAAAGCCGCCGGTTTGCACCTTGGCAAGATCCATGGGTTTATCGATCGTCACCGGCGCCGCGCTACCAGTGGTGATCAATCCGGTCTTCACGGGCTCGCGCGGGCGCGCCGGCTCGGCCGCTCGCTCAAGCTTGACTTCGGCAAAAGCCTGGTTAATCTGCGGAATCTCGGTTCGTCGCTGTTCCACGGGTTTGAGCTTGGCAATCATCGGTGCGGGCGCGAAGACCACCCTACGGGTCAGAACCGGAGGCGGAGGTTCGGGGGCGACAGGGGCCGGCTTCGGCTTAAGTTCCGCGCGGCGCACGGGCGGCTGCGGCTTTTCCGGAGTCGGCAACGTGAATTCGGTCTTGAGCGGCGCAAGGGGGGTGACTTGGTAGAGCATGCTGGTCTTCAGTGTTTCGGGGAAGAAGAGCGGCAGCGCCACCACGAAAGCGGCCACGATGCCCTGAAAGATCACGCTGGTGGCCAGGGACGACAATCGCGATTTGCCTTCGGGCAAGACCTCCAAGCGCGCGGGGACGGGCTTGGTGCCCATCATCTTCTTCCACGCTTGCGGGTCAGGCGGAGGGGCAACCGCAAGCCTGACTTGCAGGTCTACCCGGCGTTCCGGTGTAAAAGTGTTGTACATGTTCAGTGGTTGGCCCTCTTGGCCACGCCTCTTCACACAGCTGGCTCTGTTCCTCTCTGGATCGACGTATCGGCCGCTGGCTTGACCGGTCTTGGCGGCGGTACCAGAGTACTGGTATAGGGAAACCATCTGAATAGGACTTTGGTACTAGTGACCCCTACTTGCAAAGTTAGCTTTTGGACTCATTTGGGAAGTGCGCTATCCGACAGTGGAAACAGAGTTTCCCGGCGCAGGGCTCGGTTGCTTGCGTCATACGTCGAGAAACGGAGCCAAATGGCTCACTTGACAGCAGGCCATTGGTCTTCGTAGAGTCGTCGACAATGTTTTGGCGCAAGAGTTTTGTCAATGCGATCGCAGCGGCTCTGATATTGCCAGCGATGATAGGCTGTCTGATTCCGGCGGATGCGCAAAGCATGGCATGCTGCGCTCAGACGACCTGTCCAAGGCATCAAGGACAGGCCTGCGCTTCAACCATCGCTCCCGCGGATCGTTTGCAGACAGGGCCGGAACCGCGCACCTCGCTGGTGGCTTCGTGTAATTCTGCGGACTTACCGCTGCGCGCTGACGTGGCGACGGCTGTGACTTTCAGGTTGCCTGTCGTTGCCAACACTCCCGAATATTCGCCTCCCGAGCTTTACACACTGCATTCCGCTCTCTTGATCTAGTCGCCCCGCCGATAAGAACTCGAACTGCGTTCTGATTCTTGATTTCTCAGTCTGCAGAAAAATTCTGAGTCCGGGGTACTTGGCGTGGCGAAGCGCTTTTTGATCTTGGCATTTCTGGCATGGCCGGCGATTGCCGCTGCGCAGCAGAATGGCGAGACGGGAGCACAAAATCCATCCGGGGCGCCGTGCATGCCGGGGATGCGCATGCCGGGGTGCCCTGAACCTGCGCAGACGGACGGCACTGCGCTGATGAACATGGAGCCGGTAAATTTCCTGCAGAAGATCGCGAGTCACACAGAGTCAGGCACGAGCGTGGAGCCGATTTCAACGCCGATACCGATGCTGATGAAGAAGGCCGGCTCGTGGATGCTGATGTTTCACGCCAATGCGTTTTTGTTGGATCAGCAACAGTCGAGTCCACGAGGTGGCGACAAATTTTTCTCCGTCAACTGGTTCATGCCCATGGCGCAGCGCGAAGTCGGTCACGGAGTATTCACGGTGCGAGCGATGCTGAGTCTGGACCCGGCGACCGTGACCCGGCGCTACTATCCGCTCTTGTTTCAGCAAGGAGAAACAGCATACGCAAAGCCGATCGCGGACGGACAGCATCCGCACGATTTGTTCATGGAGCTTGCGGTGCTCTACGATTTGAAGCTGAGCGAGAAGGGCCTTCTGTCGCTGTATCTGGCGCCGACCGGCGACCCGGCGCTTGGGCCGACCGCCTACCCGCATCGCGCATCAGCGACAGAAAACCCCCTGGCAGCGCTGGGTCATCACCAGCAGGATTCGACGCACATCGCTTCGGACGTCATAACGGTCGGACTGACATATAAGATCGCGCGTGTGGAAGCTTCCGGATTCCATGGACGCGAACCGGACGAGAACCGCTGGAATATCGATCAGGGCAAGATCGACTCGTGGTCGGTGCGAGGGACGGTTGAGCCTGGAAAGAACTGGAGCGGACAATTCTCTTACGGGCGCATCATTTCGCCGGAGTCGCTCTTTCCCGCCGAAGACCAGGATCGCATGACTGCGTCGGCGATGTACAACCGGCCATTCAAAGACGGCAACTGGGCCAGCACGATGGTTTGGGGACGCACGCGGTCGGCGCCGGATGGCGACGTCTTCAGTAGCTATCTGCTGGAATCTACGGTACGTTTCGGGGGGCGAAATTATGCGTGGACGCGAATTGAAAATGCCGATCGCTCGAACGAATTGATTTTGGGCAACAACTCGCTCCCTGCGGGCTTTCAGGAGAAGCCAATCGGGCGAGTGCAAGCGTATGCGTTGGGCTACGACCGTGACCTCGACTTGATTCCGCATGTCGCTTCTGCCATCGGCGCGCAATTGACGACTTACGGAGTGCCCGACGTATTGAAACCAATTTACGGTTCGCATCCTCTCGGCGTCGCCATCTTCGTCCGACTGCGGCCATTTTCGGGACAGGAGAAATAGAGATGAGACTTCCACAGTGTAAAGTACGAGTGGGTGTGCTGGTGGCGGCCGTAGCCGCTCTCTTAGGCTGCCAGCATGACACTCCCGCCCCCGCTACTACCGCTCCCGCGCAGAGCCTACGCGAGATTCCTTCGCCGGCCGGAGCAAAGAGCGGCCAGCCGAATCTGGCGGTCGGTCCAGCCGGGGAGACTTACTTGAGCTGGATAGAGACAACCGAAACGGGGAACCCCGCATTGAAATTCGCGGTGAGAAAGGACGAGCAGTGGTCCCCGGCTCAGACGATCGTCGAAACCGAGGATTTGGTCGTCAACTATGCGGATTTTCCGTCTCTTCTGCCGCTTGCAGGCGGAGTGCTGGCCGCCCACTGGATGACAGAGATCGGCGACACCGATGGATATAGGATCGACGTGGCGTTTTCCCGCGATGGAGGTCATACCTGGAGCAAACCGGTAGTTCCGCACCGCGACAAAACGCCCACCGAGCACGGCTTTGTTTCGATGATCCCTGGTGCCGACGGCGGCATCGGCGCGATCTGGCTGGACAGCCGGAAGCTAGCCGGAGCAGAGGGCTCCGACGAGGTGGCAATGATGTACACCAACGTCGGGCTGAACGGCAAGCTGGGCCCTGAATTATTGATAGACGGGCGGGTCTGCGAATGCTGCCAGCCGAACGCCGTCCGGACCACGAAAGGAATTCTGGTCGCTTACCGCGACCGATCTCAAGACGAGATCCGCGATATAGCCATCGTTCGATACGACGGAACAAAATGGTCTCAACCAAAGTTCGTTTTCGCGGACAACTGGAAAATCAATGCTTGTCCCATCAACGGACCGGCCATCGCTTCGCTGGAGAACCGCGTTGCAGTGGCATGGTTTACAGCACCCAACGACAAACCCGTAGTGAAAGTTTCTTTTTCAAACGATGGCGGGGAAACCTTTGGCCAGCCGATACAAGTGGACGATGGATCTCCAGAGGGTCGCGTGGGAGTTGTGGAATTGGATTCCGGAGGCGCGATTGTTACTTGGCTGGAAAGAAGCGACAAAGGGGTGCAGTTTCGCGCGCGTCAAGTGGACGAAAACGGCACTCGCCATCCCGCTCTAGTTGTCGGCAGCTCCAGTGGGGGAACTTCCGGCGGGTTCCCGAGGGTCGCACGCAGCGGGAACAGTGCGGTGTTCGCGTGGACGGATATAAATAATCATGTGCAAGTCTCAGTTGTGGATGCTAGGAAGTAGGATTAACGTTTTGTTCGTCGCGGAAACGCTTAGCACCGCGCACTAGAAAAGGCCGACATGAGAGCAACAAGAGTCGCCGCGATTCTTTTCGTTGTTGTGGTAGCTGCGGCAGTCGCATTTGGCTGGTATGAGGTTCGGCGCGGCTTCAGCGCCCGGGCACAGCCCTCGGCATTAGAAGCCGCGCTGGCACACACCATGCGCGATTTATCCATACCGAGGAGCGCGAAAGAAGCAAAGAATCCGTGGGCGGAAAAAGCAAGTCCGGAGATTCTGGAGGCAGCGAAGGCGCATTGGGCCGACCACTGCGCGACGTGCCATGCCAACGATGGCAGCGGCAAGACCGAGATTGGCCCGAATCTCTATCCCAAAGCGCCGGACATGCGTCTGGCCGCGACGCAAAATCTGACCGACGGTGAGTTATACTACGTCATCCGGAACGGAGTGCGGCTGACGGGCATGCCGGCTTGGGGCGATCCGGACCTTCTACAGGATGATGAAAGCTGGCAACTGGTTCTATTCATCCGGCACTTGCCGCAGATAACGGATGAGGAAGCAGAGGCGATGAAGGCGCTGAATCCCAAAACGGATGCCGATCGCGCCGAAGAACAGCAGGAACAGGATTTTCTGAACGGCGGAGAGCTGCCCGCGCAGCCTTCAGGAGAAGGGCACCATCACGAGTGAGACGAAAAAGGAGAGCAACGATGAAAGCTCGCATGCTGGTTCTTGTGGCCTGTCTCGCGCTGGCCGCGGCGGGAGTCTGGGCCCATGGCGGTGAGGAGCACGTAATCGGCACGGTGACGCAAGTGACGGCTAATTCGATCGTGGTGAAGACGACGGCAAAGGCGCCCGTCACCGTCGGCGTCGTGCCAGCGACGAAGTTCACAATGGGCAAGATGGCCATGAAGATCGACGACCTGAAGGTCGGGGCCCGCGTGGTCATCCATGCCACGGAACCCAAGGAAGGCACGCTCGTTGCCGATACCGTGGAATTCTCGGCCGCGAAGCCGGCGCCTGGCGCCACGGGTCATGCTGCGGAGGCGAAGACTCCACAGAGCGCAACGAGTCACTAGCACTAAGCTCGGGTCGTCAGCTTTTGCTGCGGGTGTGAATCAGCAACGTCTGAATAAATTGGGGATCGGCGATATGCAAAGGAGAAAACAATGCAATTAAGATGGAACGCTTTCAGGTCAGCGGTGCTTTTCGCGATAGTCACGGCGCTTGCATTCGTCGTATCGCCTCATATTTCAGCCCAGCAGCCGAAGACGCTGACGGGCGTCGTAAGCGACGTAATGTGTGCCGGAAAGCACCCGGCGGGCATGTCGGCGGCGGAATGCACCCGCTCATGCGCCAAGGAAGGCGGATACGCGCTCGTAGTCGGCAAGGATGTGTACACGATGAAGGGTCATGACGCGGATTTCGACAAGTACGCGGCCCAAACGGTGACTGTGACTGGCGCGGTAAACGGCAAGACCGTGACCGTGGCGTCCGTGGTACCCGCAAAGAAGGGATAGCGCGAGAAACTCCTAATCTGTTACCCAGCGAGCCGTGCTGTTGACACGGGTTTCTACCGCCGGTACAGTCGGGAAGTGATGCTTAGTCGGCGGATTCTCGGTGCGGCCATCGCGGGAGTGCTGTTCCTGCTCATGAGCATCTCAGACTGCCGGGTTTGGGCCGCCGCGGACTTACAAGCCATGCGGTGCTGCGCTCGGATGGGCTGTGCCCTGGGACAGCAGCAACAACCGTGCTTCACGGCCACGGCTCCGGCCGATGGGTCGCGAACAACGCCTCGGGTGCGCACTTCCCTCGTGGCGCCGTCCGTTACTGCGGAACTGCAACAACCGCCGGCTGAGGAACTGAGCCTTGAAGCTTTCAGCCCGGCTGGTGTCGCCGACGCTACACAGCATTCACCCCCCGAGCTTTATCTCCTACATCTGTCCTTGCTGATATAGTCCTGCGTGCCGCGCTAGTGTGGCCGGGTAGGGTTTTGTCCGCTCACCCGGTGTTTCCCAAGTGTTCCTTAAGATTTCGCGGCAGCGTGAGACTACGATTCAGGAGGGATTTCCATGCATCTCGCAGAACAAATTCGCCGAGGCCTTTGCGCCCTGTTCATTTCTCTAGCGCCGGTGAGCCTCTTGATGGCCCAGGGACCGCCATCTGTTTCCACTCCGCCACGCAGTCCGCAAGCCTCGGCGGCGCCATCGCGCGCGGGGACGCCGCTCGACGACCTGCTAAAAGAGCTCGAAACGAACAATCCTCAGCTCCGCGCCGCCGAGCAAGCATGGGACGCGGCCAAGCTTTCGCCCGCGCAGGCTTCTGGTCTGGCTGATGCGCAACTTCGCGATCTCGCGCGGGCGCAGGCCGATGTCGCCCAGCAAAATTACGAAACGGTACGGCGCTCGCTGCGAGCCGATCTCAAAGAGGCTTACCTTCAGTTGTCCTCCATTTTCGATTCGCTGCAGACATTGAACCTGGACAGCCAACTGCTGGCGCGCATCGAACAGGCTGCCGAAGTGCGCTACCGATCCGGAATGGGCAACCAGCAGGAATTGCTGCGCGCGCAACTCGAACAGACCAAGCACCTGGCCGAAATCTCTCACCATGATCTGGAGGCCGCCAAGATTCAGTACCGCATCAAACAACTTCTGAACCGCTCGCCTTCTTTTTCCGACGTGATCCCCGCGTCAAGTTCTGAGACCAATCTGGAGCAGAGCTATTTCGACCTTTTTGCCACGGCCCGGTCACAAAACCCGGAGATCGCCGGGGCCGAACGCGCCGTTGCAAGCCAGCAATTACGAGTGGATCTGGCTCGCAAAGACCTCGAGCCCGATTTCAGCGTGCAGTATGAATGGCAGCTCACCGACTCGACGCTCCTCCGCGCTTATTACATGCTGGAACCCGCGCCGCGACCGAGTGTTTCCAAAGGAGTGAAGGAACTCCCCGCGAAAGAGCAGCCCGCGCTGGCCCAGGCGGAAACGGAGTTGCTTCGCTCGCGCAGTGAACTCGATACTGCGTCGCTGGCCGTCGCGGACGAATTGGGCGATCAATACGCGACGGCCCAGCGAACCAAGGACCTGCTGCGAATTTACCGTGAAGGCTTACTGCCGCAGGCTAGGACCCTGGTCGAGTCAGGGCTCGCGGCCTATCAGGACAACCGGCTGGACTTTTCGGAAGTTTTGTCGGCATCGCTTGAGATTTCCCGCTTGAACAGCGAGTATTGGCAGGTACTGGCGGACCACGAAACCGCGATCGCGCGGATCGAGGAGATTACCGGGCTCTCGCTCCGTTCGAGCGAGAGCGCACCGGCGACGCCATGAAAAATTATCGCAACGCGTTCTGGCTAGTATTGGCCGGTAACCTGGCGCTGGCCGCCGTGCTGGGTGGACTATGGTGGCGTTCGCATTCGCAAGGATTCATGGCGCCTGCGCAGCAAGCCGCGCCGATGCCGGACGCGAAATCGGCCGAGCTGCCACCTGCCTCGGCGATGCCGGCGGATCCGGCCCTTGCACCTATTCCCCTAGCGTCACCGCGAATTCAGGGCCTTCCTTTGAGCTTCGGGAAAGTTATACGCAAGCCCGTCAACGATGAAATCCGTACGACGGGCAACATCGTTTTGGACGAAACGCGGTTGGCCTACGTCCAGCTGCGATTTTCCGGCTGGATTCGAAAGGTATTCATCAGCGCAACGTTTCAGCAGGTCCAGGAAGGCACACCGCTCTTCACGATTTACAGCCCCGATGTGGTGGCCACTGAGCGTGAATATCTCGTGGCTTTGCAAAATCAACAGCGACTGCTGGATAGCACGGTTCCCGGCGTGACGGCCGGCGCCGAGGCTTTGCCGACGGCCGCTCTCGACCGGCTGAGACAAATGGGCGTGCCTGCCGCCGAGATCGACCGGCTGCAGAATATCGCGCAAGTGCGCGACGAGATCGAGATCGGCTCTCCCGTGAGCGGCTACATCATCGAGCGCGAGGCGCTGCCCAATAAGTTCGTCGAGCCAGATACCAGGCTGTATACGGTTGCCGACCTCAGCGACGTTTGGGTTGTGGCGCAAGTCCTGCAGAGCGATCTGGGACGCATTCGGGTCGGAGACACGGCTTCCGTCACCGTGGACGCTTACGCCAACCGATCGTTCAGCGGGCGCGTGGACTTTGTCTATCCCGATGTTGATCTAGCCACGCGCACGACTCGCGTGCGACTGATTCTGCCCAACGCCAATCTCGCGCTGACGCCCGGTATGTTCGCCAACGTGAGTTTTCATCTGCCCATGGGCGAACAACTGACGATTCCGGCCAGCGGAGTGTTGCAGACCGGTACGCGCTCGATTGTGTTCGTGGACGACGGCAGCGGCTATCTGCGCCCGCAGGACGTCGAACTGGGCCCGCGCGTCGGCGATGACTTCGTCGTCACCAAGGGACTTCGCGACGGCCAACGAATCGCAACCTCTGCCAATTTTTTAATCGATTCCGAGAGCCAACTACAGGCTGCTCTTGGCTCTTTCGTCCCTCCTCCGCCCGGCGCAGGTGCGGCCTCAGTCATGAACGCTCCTCAGGGAAATGTCGAATTGAATTCAGATCCGAACCCGCCCCGTAAAGGCAGCAATGTTTTTCGCGTGAAACTAACAGATGCGAACGGCGCCGCCATCTCCGGTGGAGAAGTCACCGCGACATTTTTCATGCCAGCAATGCCGGCCATGGGCATGGCGGCCATGCGCACGCCTGTTGCACTCGGCGACAAGGGCAACGGAATTTATGAGGGTTCGGGCGAGCTGGGAAGCGGCGGAACCTGGCAGGTCACGATCCTCGCAAAAAGGAGCGGGCAAACCATCGCCAGTAAGCAACTGAGCGTGAATGCCACAGGGGGGATGTGACGTGATCTCCCGGTGGATTGATTGGTGCGCTCGGAATCGTTTCCTTGTTTTCACGGGGACACTGCTGCTGGTGCTCGCAGGAATCTGGGCTTTGCGTCAAATCCCGCTCGATGCTCTTCCGGACATTTCCGATGTGGAAGTGATTGTCCATACCCCTTGGGCAGGCGAACCCCCCAGCATCATCGAAGACCAAGTCACTTACCCCATTGTCACGACGCTGCTCGCGGCGCCGCACGTGAAGGCCGTAAGGGCTCAAACAATGTTCGGCGACTCCTACGTTTTCGTCGTCTTTGAGGACACTACGGACCTGTATTGGGCTCGGTCGCGTGTCCTGGAGTACATGCAACAGATCACTGGGCGTTTGCCGGAGGGAGTGCATCCAGTGATTGGGCCGGACGCAACGGGAGCAGGGTGGGTCTATGAATATGCCCTGGTGGACCACAGCCGGCAACGCAGCTTGGCCGATTTGCGCAGCCTTCAAGATTGGTATCTGCGCTACCAACTCGAAACCGTTCCTGGCGTCGCTGAGGTAGCGACGATTGGAGGATTTGTCCGCCAGTATCAGGTCAACGTCGATCCCGACAAACTTCGCGCTTACGGAATCCCACTATCCACCGTGATTGAAAAAGTTCGAGCCAGTACGAACGAAGTCGGCGGACGCCTGCTCGAAATGGGTGGGGCTGAATACATGATCCGTGGTCTCGGTTATCTGCGTTCGCTGAACGATTTGGAGATCGTCCCTGTTGCAAATAAGAATGGCACTCCGGTGCTCGTCCGCGATCTGGGGACGGTCACGTTCGGACCGGACATTCGGGAAGGGGTTGCGGAATGGCAGGGGGAAGGAGAAACCGTTGGCGGCATTGTCGTAATGCGTGATGGGATGAATGCGCTGAGCGTCATCAACGGCATCAAGCAGAAACTGTTGGAAATCAAACCTTCGCTGCCAGCGGGCGTGGAAGTGGTTACCGGATACGACCGCTCGGGGCTGATCCAGGCATCCATTGAAACCCTCCAGCGCGACTTGCTCGAAGAAGCGATCATCGTCAGCGTCGTGATCATCGTTTTTCTTTTTCACTTCCGTTCAGCGCTGATCCCGATTCTGACTCTGCCCATCGCCGTAGTCGCTTCCTTCGTCCCCATGTATTACCTCCACGTTAGCTCGAACATCATGTCGCTCGGCGGGCTGGCGCTGGCGATCGGGGTACTCGTAGACGCCGCGATTGTCATGGTGGAAAACGGCTACCGCCATCTTTCGGAGCGCCAGTCGCGCGGCGATGCGGTATCAAACTCGGAGCGAAAACGCATTCTGATAGAAGCAGCCAAGCAGGTGGGACCTGCTATCTTTTTCTCGCTCCTGATCATCGTGGTTTCATTCCTGCCCGTTTTCCTGCTGGAAGCGCAGGAAGGACGCATGTTCCGCCCCCTGGCGTGGACGAAGACGCTGGCCGTTGGCTTCTCTTCTGTTTTGGCGATCACCCTCGTGCCGGTTCTGATGCTCCTATTCATCCGTGGGCGCCTGACAACTGAATCGCGAAATCCGATCTCACGAATCACCCAAGCAGTTTATTTACCGGTGTTGCGACTGTGCTTGCGATTTCGCAAGACCACGTTGCTGCTCAACTTGTTGTTTCTGGTCGCCACGCTGCCTCTCGCGCTTCACATTGGCAGTCAATTCATGCCGCCTCTCTTCGAGGGTTCTTCTCTTTATATGCCTACCGCCCTCCCTGGAATCTCCATCACGCAAGCCTCACAGTTACTTCAGGAGCAAGACAAAATTATCAGGACGTTCCCGGAGGTTGAGACCGTCTTCGGCAGCGTCGGCCGATCCGATAGCGCCACAGATAACGCCCCTCTCGATATGTATGACACCACGATCATGCTCAAGCCCCGCGACCAGTGGCGACCGGGAGTGACTTACGAAAAGCTCGTTCAGGAAATGGACGCGAAACTCCAGTTTCCCGGCCTGTCCAACACCTGGACGATGCCTGTCGAGAATCGTCTCGATATGGAATTAACGGGGATTAAAACACCCCTGGGCCTGAAGATTCAGGGCCCGCATTTGGAGGGCGTCCAGCAGGTTGGCGCACAGGTACAGCAGATACTCTCAGCAATGCCCGAGACGCGGTCCATTTTTGCCGAACGTGTGTCGCAGGGCTTTTACCTCAACATAGAAGTGAACCGGGCAGAGGCGGCTCGCTACGGTCTGACGATCGCCGATGTGCAGCAGGCGGTCACTTCAGGAATCGGCGGCGAGATGGTCGCTGAAAACGTTGAGGGCCGTGAGCGGTATCCAGTTAATGTCCGCTACAGCCGCGACTTTCGGGACAACGTCGAGGAATTGCGGCGCGTCCTGATCGCCACACCGTCCGGCGCACAGATTCCCATTTCTGACGTGGCGAAGGTCTCGTTATCTCGGGGACCTTCCATGATCCGCGATGAAGACGGCGCGCTGACCGGTTATGTTTATATCGACCTGAACACGAATGATTACGGCGGCTTCGTCGCTCGCGCGAGCGATGTCCTCAAGCAAAAACTCGCCTTGCCGCCTGGCTTTACATACAAGTGGTCAGGCGAATACGAGTTTGAGCTGCGGGCGAAACAACGGCTGCAGTTGATTTTGCCGATCGTCTTCTTCGTCATCTTCTTGCTGCTTTACATGGTGTTTCATTCGGTGGCCGAGGCCACCGTCCTCATTTTTCCGACTATCTACGCGCTGACGGGCGGCCTGATTCTTCAACACTTCCTTGGATATAACTTCAGCGTTGCCGTGTGGGTTGGTTACATCGCGCTGTTTGGCATCGCGGTTGAAACGGGGGTCGTGATGGTTGTGTACCTGCACGAAGCCTTGGACCATCGGCTTAACTCCGGGACGCCGCTGCGTCACGAGGACATCGAAGCAGCGGTAATCGAAGGCGCCGTCCAGCGACTGCGACCGAAGCTGATGACCGTGACCGTCGTCCTCGCGAGCCTCGTGCCGATTCTGTGGTCGACCGGAGTGGGTTCGGACGTGATGAAGCCCATCGCCGCGCCCATCGTCGGCGGCATGATTACCTCGACCGTTCACGTGCTCATTCTGGTTCCGGTGTTTTTTGCGCTCATGAAGGAACGTGCCTTGCGGCTCGGCACGCTGCAGTCCGGCCCTGCGGATGCAGGCAATTAGCCCGCGAGACCGCTACGTGCGGTGCGTTTCGGGCCGGACCAGCAACTGATCGGTTCGAGGAGGCTGAACAACGACTGCTACTGCCTGTTTAACCCCGCTTGCGCTGAAACTCATGCATAAAGCCGACGAGCACGGTAACCGCTTCCACCGTCACGGCGTTGTAGAGTGACACGCGTATTCCGCCCACCGAGCGATGCCCCGGCGTGCCCACGATCCCTGCCGCTGCAGCCTCCTGCGAAAATCTCTTTTCGACAACTTCGTCGCCGCCGGTTTTTCCCACGCGAAATACTACGTTCATCCTAGACCGCGATTCGTGCTCGACCGGGCAATCGTAGAACCCGTCGCTCGCGTCGATCGTGTCGTAGAGCAACTTGGCCTTGGCGTCGTTCCGTTTCTCGATCGCTGTGATGCCCCCCTCCGATTCAATCCAATCCATCATCAGTCCGACGATATACACCGCAAAAGTTGGCGGCGTATTGTAGAGCGACTTCTCTTTGATATGTTTACGGTATTGCAGCATTGTCGGTAAATGTTTGTCTGCGCGCTCGGCGAGATCGCGTCGTACAACCACCACGGTAACGCCTGCGGGCCCCAGGTTTTTCTGAGCGCCGGCAAAGATCAGTCCGCATTTACTCACATCTATTCGGCGCGATGCGATGTCAGAAGACATATCGGCTACCAGCGGCACCTCGCCGGTAGCGGGGAAGGTCGCCCACTGTGTGCCCTCGATGGTGTTGTTTGCGCACAGATACACGTAGGAAGCGTTTGGCGCGAGTGTAATCTCGGCTGGGCGCGGCAGGCGCATGAATTTCACTGCTTCCGTCGAACTGGCGATGCGATGGGGAATGCCTTTTTGCAGTTCGCCCAGCGCTTTCGCCGTCCAAGCTCCCGTATGGATCATGTCCACAGGTTTTCCCGGCAGGCATAAATTCATCGGCACCATCGAAAACTGCATGCTGCCGCCGCCCTGCAAGAAAATCACCGCATAGTCGTCCGGAATTGCAAGGTGATTGCGGAGCCCCGCTTCGGCAGCGGCATTGATGCTCTCAAATTCCGGCGAGCGATGGCTAAGCTCCATCACAGACATGCCGCTGCCGTGCCAGTCGAGCAACTCTTCGCGTGCGCGCTCCAGCACCGGGAGCGGCAGCGCGCCTGGTCCCGCGTTGAAATTTAAGACGCGCTTCACGCTACTGGTGGAAGAAGTCAAGATGACAGAGTCCTTTCTATGATAGTCAAACTGATCGTACTACCGACCTAGCCGCGGCCGTTGATTTGTCGGTGGCCTCAGTATAACCTGCCAGTTCGCTTCCGCCAGGTCGGATGCTCAACTCCAGCGACAAGGTCGGCTCCTACGAGGTCATCAATTTAATCGGCGCCGGAGGTATGGGCGAAGTCTACCGCGCCCGCGATAATCGGCATTGGACCGCAGGCATCGCCAAATGATCCCGTATCGCGACGAAAATCAGACCCAGCGCGTGCCTATCATCACTTTTGCCATCATCGCCATCAACGTGTTGGTTTGGCTGCTGTTTGAGCGCGGCGGCCAGGATTTTGCCGTCGCCAGCTCCGTCTGCAACTACGGACTCATCCCCGGCCAGCTGACTGGCCTGTTGCGCGCGGGCACCCACCCGTTTCCTATGGGAGATAACTTGGTTTGCATGAGCGACCCGGGCCGCGGCGTCGCGCATCTCATCACGTCCATGTTCCTGCACGGCTCGTGGATGCATCTGATCGGCAACATGTGGTTCTTCTGGCTCTTCGGCAACAACATCGAAGACTCTATGACGCGGCCGCGCTTCATCGCTTTCTACCTCATCTGCGGCTTGGCCGCGGCCTTCGCTCAGATCTATACCGATCCCGCTTCGAATGTGCCTATGGTCGGCGCTTCCGGCGCGATCAGTGGAATCATGGGCGCCTACCTCATCTTGTACCCCCGAGTGCGCGTTCACACGCTCGTTTTTCTGGGATTTTTCATCACGACGATCGCGCTGCCTGCCTGGGCCATGCTTCTGTACTGGGTGGCTCTCCAGTTTTTGAGCGGCTTGGTCTCGCTGGGTGGCGCTTCGACCGGCGGCGTTGCCGTATGGGCGCACGTCGGCGGGTTCCTGGCCGGGATTGTGCTGATCAAACTATTCGTCGTGCCGGAACATCTGACTGCCCGCGGGGCGCAAGGTTGGCGCCCCCGCCACGCCCTCTGGGGCTAGGGCAGCACTCTGGCTCACGGGGCGTGCGTTCCGTTGGTCGAAGGTGCATCGACAATCGAGAAGAGATAAAGAACGATTCCCGCGATGAAGAAGCCTCCGCCGATGAACATAAAACTAAGGAAAGCCAAGGGATGAATTCGGAGCAGAGACAGGAACTCTACCATCAATCCCGCGATGATTAAGGCTCCAGAAATGCGCAGCCGGCGGTAGAGCCGCAACTCAGTGGTATTCATTTGGGCTCCCACAACTTCAATTCGCCGAGATGAGCGACGTCATGCACGCTCTGGTGGCATCCACTGCTGACGCAAGAGAGCTGATTGGACCGGATCGACGCCATGATGGACGGATCGGCGCTGTGTACGACGGCTTCCTCAAAGGATCGTGAGCCTTCGTGGCAGTGAAGACATTCGCGATTGTTGTAGGGAGTGTAGAGCTGGATCGGGTTGCTGGCGTGGCCAAAATATTGAATGTAAACGTGGCGCAATCCATGAAGTTTGGCCACAACTCCGCCGTACAGCGCATAATCGGTATGGCAGGTGTAGCAGGCTTCGTCGCGCGGAATGCGACCGTTCTGATAGTGGGCAGCCGGCACATAGGTGTTGTCGTCAATGAACAGGCTCTTTCCGTACGGCTCCATAATGTGGCAGGAAAGGCAAAACCCGGTGTTCTCTGAACGACGCATGTGCTCGCCGGCGCCCAAGGCAGCCGCCAGCAGCGGCAGAATGAAGAGGACTACGAAGGCGAGTTGCTTGCCTCCGCGCGTCAGCGTGACGGAAGGGCGAGCCATAAGAAATGCCACCAGAATGATGGCTACGCCGATCATCAGGTAAAGAACAGTGCTGGGATTGGGTAGGATGCCGGTCTCCTCTGAAAGTCGCTGACAACTCCATCCAGTGACAGCCCGTTATTTCTTTTCGGCTAGTTCGCGAACGTAACCGACCAGCGCCTTAATCTGGTCCGGCTTGAGAGATTTTTCGTTAGCCGGCATTTTGTCTTTGCCCTTGGCGATTAGCGTGGTGAGATCGGCATCGGTCATCTTCTGCACTTCCGGGTCATGAAAATCCTTCAACTTGAGCGTCTTGCCGACAGGGGTGTTTCCACTCCCATCCGGCCCATGACAGGCCGCGCACTTGGTTTGATAGAGCTTGACCGTGGCATCGTCAGCACCATGCGCCGGGAGATAGAGGAACATCAAGCCAGCTAGAACCACAGCGATCAGAGTTGTGTTGCGTGTATTAGATGGAGTCATGGCGGTTTCCTTCTTTCGCGTCAATTAACGTTCAGAACGAATACCGGAACGAAAATGTGACATTGCTGCCGTTGAAATTCTGCGACGGAAGCGCCGCAAGCCCAGGGGGGTTGGCGACGCCATGATCATTATATCCGTAATAGTTCCACGCCGTTTTGTAGATCACGCCTCGATAGATGTCAAACGCCAGACTGGCGAACGGCTTGACGTAGTTGAAGTCCAGAGTACCAGTCGGCGTCAGCGGATTGAGAAAGGTCGTATCGCCGCGAACGATGCTGCCGCCGTATCCCGCCATGGCGGTCACACGCTTGTAGGGCTTCCACATAACGTCCGCATAGGCGTAATTGTCCCGGCTTGAATAGAAGGAGAGCGTTCCCAGCGGAGAGGTTGCGCCCGCGATCGGACAAGGCGTCGTGAAGATTGCTGAGCCGGTAGCGGGGAAACAGATTTCCGTCTGGGTATAGATATCCATGTAGTTGTAGCCGACATCGACGTAGAGGTTGGACTTCGGCGAAAGAGTAGCCACCAAGCTGTATGTGCGGCCATGCTCTATGTTATTGACCATGGCTACATTATTGCGATTCTCGTGGATGTCTACGGTAGCGCCTAGGCTGGCCCACGGCCTGGGGGTGTAGTTCGCGCGAAGTTTGTAGCTCTGCAGCTGCCGGGGACTGGTGCGCGTAAAGGAGTTGTCGTTGTAGCCGAACATCAGGTCCGCGTTGAGCCGCAAGGTATCGATCGGCCGCGCCGAAACGCCAATCAATCCCGCGTTTTCATGAATGTCATAGAGGTTCCGCGCAATGTCGTTGCCAGTGTCGGGCACGAGATTCGCACTCGAGCCTTCTTGAATCGAACCGTTCGCCGGGTTGTACGTGCAGGCTGCAGGCAGCGCGCCGGTAGCCGCGATCACCGCGCAATCGCCGCGCGCCGCGAAGTAATAATTCCCTCCCGCAGCGGGCGGCGCCCCTTGCAGGATGCCGGGTTTTCCTCCCACGCCTCCCGGAAGGTAAATTTCGCCGGTATCCCAGGTTGCGCTGAAGTCCGCAATCGTACGGGCCGTGTATTCGTAGCCCACGTACGCGTTGACTCTGCGCGTGAAGTCATACTTCAGCTCAATCGTATTCGACCGGATGTTCTGTCCTAGGAATTGAGAAACGAGCTCATCCGTCGCGTCAACAAGAGAACTCGCATTGTGCTGCGGGCAATTGGGACCATTGTAGGGAGCCGTCGGGCAGATCGTGGCGAATGTGGCGGGGGTCACCGTCGCAATGGGCAACAAAAGGCCGCTTTGCCCCGCTTGAGCCGGCGTTGCGAACAAATTCGTATCGGCCGTAGCCCACATGGACGGAATGCGCCAGTTCTCGTAGCTGAATTCGTCGAAGATACTCAGTTTGTCGGTCACTCGATAGTCGCCGGACCAATTCGTGTTCACCGAAACCCGTTTGGCCTGTGCCGGCCCGCCGGTCGTGCTGCCGCGTGTGAGCGTCCTGGTCGTCCATCCGTTGACGGCGTCGTTGAAGCCCGAGACCGTGTTGTCACCGCTGCTGTAACTTGCCGAGCCCGACATGGCCAAATTCCTGAAGTATGTCGATTGAAAGCTGAAGCGTTCCGTCGGAAACGACGACCGGGGATTTTGGAACTGGCTATACGACAAATACCCGTTGCAATTTGCTGTAACCGTGGGCGGCGCGGTCGCGGCATTCGTAATCGGATTCGCGCAAGGCGTGGTGCCGACGAAGACGATGCCCAGGTCCACCGGGGTACCGTTCGAAAGCTGATAGATGAGGTTATTGTCCGTCGCAGAGTTGTTCACCGCGGAGCGGATGAGCGTTTCATCGAAGGACAACGTCGTTCCGGGGAGACCCCGGTAGTCAACCCCCATCCGGTAGGCATTGGTGATTTCGCTCACGCTCTGCAAGAGAGCCGTGTCGGTTCCGCCTTCCAGCGTAGTGGACGCCGGTCCGGTATTGACGTTTCGCGAATACCCCAATCGAATGCGGACCCGGGATTGGGGCAAAAGAGTGAGATCGTAATCTTGCATCCGCCGGGACAAATCAAGCGCGTGGGGCGAATTGGCGATGGCCACTCCGTTGATCGGACCCTTACTGGGGTTCAAAGGGTTCGCGAGCAGATTGTAATTCCAGGCGTCCTTATCGCGCCGGAACGTGGCGCGAAAGTCATACCACTTGTTCTTGTCGACATGCAGGCGCGAGACATCGTTCGGATCGCCGCCATAACCGGAGCTGCTGAACGACAGGTTGTCAAAAAAGAGGCCCTGGTGGTCTATCGACCGCATATTCAGCGTGTAATCAAAGAGGCGCATCCCCGAAGAGAGGTTTACAAAGGTGTTGTAGTTGTTGACGTTCCCGTCGATCATGCTATCCCGGTAGCCAAACTCGATCGATTGTTGAACCGCGTAGTTTCCCGCTATTTTCTCCGTCGACCCGTCGCCCGCCGGGGTTGAAGTCTGCGAGGAAGACTGTGTTTGCGCCTGCGCTGGAGGCGTTGCTTGAGTTTGAGCCTTTGCGGACATCGTGAACGTCACCGCCAAAACAAGCGCCAGAATCCGCGCCCAGGTGCGCTGCCGGCGAGCATCCTGAGCCGTCCGGCTGATTTCCGCTGGATGGCCTGCCGCATCGCTTATCTTGTTCTTTCGCAAATCGCCAGCGGTCATGACGGGTCCTCTTATTTGAACAAAGTGTGGTCGACGTTTGACCCGTGGACTTGCGTATGACAAAGCGTGCAAGCCTGATATTGAGCCGCCTGATTGTGGAAAGAGGGCGCGCCGGGCGCGTTCGCAAAAGACGTCGTATGGCACGACAGGCACAGCAGATTCACATTGCTCACCTTGAGCAAGTGAGTATTCGGCGAGCCGTGTGGGGTGTGGCACGATTCGCAGCCTTCGACTTTCACCGGCTCATGTTCAAATACGAACGGGCCTCGCTTGTCGGCGTGACAGGTAAAGCAAACGGCGTCCTGCGCTGCCGAGGTCCGCACCTGCTTGGCCGCAACCGTGCCATGCGGATTGTGGCAGTCGCTGCACTGGACCAGGCCTTCATTCACGCGGTGGTGGAACGGCATCTCGAATTGCGGCTTCTGCTGAAGATGGCAGGTGTAGCAAAGTTCTGGCTGGGTCTTGACCAGCAAGAACTCTGCTTCTTTCGCGTGATGCGGCGAGTGGCAGGAGATGCAACTGACGTCGCTCTTGGCATGCACTGAATTGATGGCATCCATATGTTGAGTGCCACCGGCATGGCAGGTCATACAACGGTCATTGATTTCCTTGGCGGAATGATTCGTGAAGATGAAAATCTTGGTCTTATCGCCGGCGCCGGCGACGTGGTCTGCGCCTGGACCGTGGCATCCTTCGCATCCCTGGCGGGATGGCCCGCCTTTTGTATCGAGAGTCGTTTTCCAGTGGGGAGTTTTCTCAAAAGAATTGTAGATTTCTTCGTGGCAGACCTTGCAGGTGTCCGAACCAATATAGGCGGTCGTCTGAGCAGAACCCTGAGTTGACGGGGGCGTTTGCTGGGGGTCCGCACCTTGCTGAGCACGACCCAATGGAACAATGGAAACGACTATGAAACAAACTGACAGCCAGAAAAACCGAGAAACTCGATGGCCAGCCACGCTACCTCCGGCGTTTCATCTGCTGGTTACCAAAACTTCAAACCGCATCAGATGCTGACGGCGCAACTGCCCCTCGGTTGACCCGCAGCTATGCTACTGCGATTCTCAGGCAGTGGAGAATATTTTTTCTCCCGTGTGTGTGCTTCTTTCGTGAATTGACCCCGCAGCCCCGAAGCCAAGCACCTTTTTCAATTATTGAGTGCGAGTGGGCGCGCCCAGTGCAACGATGCCTTTTTTTCTTCTCCGTCCGCCCTCCGCGCGCTACGATACCTTGTCGGTTGCCTTCGGCATGCGCGACAGTGTGACCATCGTCACAGCATTGGTGAACCAGGCAACCTGTAACGTGAATGTCGTCAGAAGAGGCTGGCGGGCGCTTCAGGCACTCGCCACGGAGGTAAGGCAAATGCGCAATACTCTGCTGGCAGCCTCAGTGTTGTGGACGGTACTTTCCCTGGGCTCGATGGTTCCGCTGGCGCTAAGCGCGCCGCCGGTCGACGAAATTCCTCCGAACTACATACCTTCTGGCGCGGCAATGTATAAACAGTATTGCGGGGCCTGCCACGGCTCTGGCGGCAAAGGCGATGGGCCCGCCGCGTTCACGCTGAAGACGCAGCCTGCCGATCTGACCACGCTCACGGTACGGCATATGGGCCAGTTTCCGCGGGAATACGTTGTGAACATTCTCCGATTTGGCCCCGGAACTTCAGCTCACGGCTCCTCGGAGATGCCCACCTGGGGTTCGATCTTCCAGATGATCGATAAGAACAACGAGCGCGTCGTTCAGCAGCGCATCAAGAATATCACCGACTATATCGCATCTTTGCAGAAGAAGTAGTCAGTCCGGGCTTTGACTCGCTGCGTTGCGGGCGCTATACTGCGGTGTTTTCGGGTATGGGCTGTACTAGCAGTCCGCTATTGGGTGGAGGCTGTCGCAAAGAATGGGCGCTCTCGACAATCGTTTTGAAAAGAATTTCATGATTTCGTCGGTGGACTATGTCTTCAATTGGGCCCGCCGATCGGCGATTTGGCCGCTGACGTTCGGCCTGGCGTGCTGCGCGATCGAGATGATTGCCACCACCACCGCGCGTTTTGATATCGCCCGCTTCGGCGCCGAGGTTTTCCGCCCCTCGCCGCGCCAGGCGGACCTGATGATTGTGGCAGGAACGGTCACGCTGAAGATGTCGCCGGTGGTGCGGCGCGTTTGGGACCAGATGCCTGAGCCGAAGTGGTGCATTTCCATGGGCGCCTGTTCGAGCGTCGGCGGGCCTTTCAATACTTACGCCGTATTGCAGGGCGTGGATCGCATCGTTCCCGTGGACGTTTATGTGGTGGGCTGCCCGCCGCGCCCGGAGGGCTTGATCTACGCGCTGCTCAAGTTGCAGGACAAGATCGACCAGATGTCGCTGGCCAAGCGGCCCACGGAAGTGCGCCTGCGCCCCGAGATGGCGGAGCAATTCAAGCGCAACGTGATGGTGGCCCAGACGCCCTCGCCTCGATAAACTTTCCGTCAGCGCCGGGTCCGGGCTGTCGCTCGGCTAGAGCGCCTAACCGGCGCCGCAGCCCGCGAAAAAACGGGTGCGGGCTCTACTTGGAGCCCGCGAAGAAAAAGGAGTGAGAACACATGCCTTTTCTGCGCGCAGCCCGCAAGGACGAAATCCCAGCGGGGAGCATTCGCGAGTTTCAGGTCGATGGAACCACGCTGGCCATCGCCAACGTCGACGGCAAATTCTACGCCATCGACAATACCTGCCTGCATCGTGGTGGCCCGCTGGGGCAGGGCCAACTTAGCGGCAAAGCGGTCACTTGCCCCTGGCACGGGTGGCAATACGACGTCACCTCCGGAAAGGTCACGCAAAATCCCTCTGTTGGGGTGGCCTGCTACACCCTGGAGGTCCGGGGAGACGATATCTGGGCGGAACTTCCCGTAACTCACTGAGCTAAATAGAGATACCGCAATTCAGCATCGCGGCTGTCACTTTTTCTTCCTCTGGCATCTAACTCGTGTATAGTGCGGCGTGCAATTCGCGCCTTTCGGGAGCACATAACACCATCACCACACCGCCCAAGTCCACACCACCCAAGCGCAACCACTGGTTTTTCAGCGTGGATCCGCACACCTACCACTGGGACACTCTTTTCGTAAAAGGCAAAGAGATGTGGCGGGGCGCTGGCGCACGCGCTGACGCTCTGCGCCAGCTCAAGCTGGTGCGGCAGGGTGACCGCGTGCTTTGTTATCACGCGGCGCCGGAGCGCGCGCTCTACGCGCTGGCCGAAGTTACGCGGGATCCGTATCCCGATCCGCACGATCACGACGGCAAAGGCCTGGTCGCCGACCTGCGCGCTCTCGAGCGCCTGCCGCGC
>Ga0207021_1039_pt1 | contig 37331 bp, 33 predicted proteins | sample Alteio_BWMinCont_49_FD_153496 | JGI IMG/M metagenome (GOLD analysis project Ga0207021, IMG submission 153496) | Enriched cells from forest soil in Barre Woods Harvard Forest LTER site, Petersham, Massachusetts, United States -... | ecosystem: Environmental > Terrestrial > Soil > Temperate forest >... | reverse complement strand
CGCGTGGTGCAAGCGGGGTAATGACCTGGCCGGTGCTCAGGATCTGGCGTTCCCCGCTATTCAGCTGTGCAACCGCCGGAAAACCGGCGGTGAAGGCAGCCGCCAGAACGGCGGCGCCTATGCCTTTGAGAGTCATCATCTTGATCATGTGTACCCACTCCATGGGTCTAGGTCGAACCTTGAAGGGAGAATTATGGCCTGGACGAGGGACTTACCGTACCGGGTCTCGTGGCCTGCAACTGGCAACGCAATGCAACTAGGTTCGGTCCAGTGTCAACTGGTCGGCACTGAACCTCGACAGTTATAGCGCCTGCGTGTTAACGGAAGGTGTGATTGTGTTTATGGACGATGAATTGTTGATCAGAGTGTTGATCGTGTCGAAGCGTGAGCCAAAAGATTGAGAAGGATCAGCCACTATGTAAGCTTCATGGTTTGGTGTTAACTCATTAGGAAAGAGGTGAATAAATGTTGAAGGCCGCGATTTCAGTCTCCTTCCCCAGCTTGGGGGCTAGCGCATCGTCAACCCCTCCGCGGACGCATTTGGAGGCTCCGCGCCGACCGCGAGCCTTCACAGTGCTCATGGTATTTCTACTTTCCGCGTCATGCGTGGCGTTGGCGGACCAGAATTTCTCGCAGCAGGTTTTCTTCGAAAACAGCTTGTCGCCCGGCTCTTACTTCTATAGCTCGGGAAAGATATCGGCGCCCAGCAAGCTGGAGTTGCTAGATGGGAAGTTACCCGTCGAAACGTCAAAGTACATCAGTGGCCCCAACGCCCTGGAGCTGCAGTGGCTCTCGATGAAAAATGGTGGATGGGACGCGGAGATCGATCTCTATGCGTGGCGAAATCGCATCATCGATTTCCCTGGTGACAGCCTCTTCCTGTGGCTCTATGCAAAGGATGGCATTCGTGCCGCAGACTTGCCCAGGATCGCGTTACGATCACTCCGCGGGGGTTTCACTGCGCAACTCTCCATAGGATCATTCGCTCATGACCTCCCGCCAGGGGCCTGGACCAGGGTAAGAATTCCCTCAGCACTCTTTGTGAGTACCTCCGTGCGTCCCTTCGAGCTGCGGCGTCTTGGGGCAATCATTCTTGCGCAAGGCGAGGCGGATGGACAAGAGCACACGCTCTATATCGATGACATCCGAATTGAAAATGAAGCACGGACGAGCCACACCCCGGCCGCGCCGAAGCTCATCGAGGCAAAGGGCTACGAGCGCCATATTGATCTGAAATGGGAGGCTGCGCCCGATCCTATCGTTGCCCAATACGTGATTTACCGGTCAATGAACGGCGAGCCGTTTCGTCCCATCGGCGTGCAGCGTTACGGGGTCAACCGGTTTGCGGACTTTCTCGGCGACCCGCATGCCACTGCTTCCTACAAGATCTCTGCGCGCACTTCTTCGCTGGAAGAGTCTCCGCTTTCCGCGTCGGTGCAGGCATCTACTCATCCTATGACAGACGACGAGCTGCTCACGATGGTGCAGGAAGCCTCGTTCCGATACTACTGGGAGGCGGCCGAGCCGCACTCGGGTATGGCCCGGGAAAACACTCCGGGAGACGACGACATCATTGCGCTCGGTGCCAGCGGCTTTGGCATCATGGCTATGGTTGTAGCCGCGGATCGTGGTTTTGTTCCTCGCGAGCAGGTGGTGGATCGGCTGCTTCAGATCACCGGCTTTCTAGCTGGAGCCGATCGCTATCACGGCGCGTGGCCGCACTTTCTCAGCGGAAGCACCGGCCACGGTCTGGCTGTCTTCGGCATATATGACGATGGCGCTGACCTGGTGGAAACTTCATTCCTGATGCAAGGACTTCTGACTGCGCGGCAGTACTTTCACGCGGACACCGAAAAGGAAGGACTCCTACGGGCCAACATTACCAGGCTCTGGGAGGGCGTTGAATGGGACTGGTTTCGGGCAACACCGAAGAAAGATGCCCTATACTGGCACTGGTCTCCCGATTACGTCTTTCACATCGCCAACCGCCTTGAAGGATGGAACGAGGTGATGATCACCTATCTGCTGGCGATCGCATCACCCACTCATCCCGTACCTCCCAGTCTCTACTACACCGGGTATTGCGCGGAAGGCACCAATCACAAATACGGCGACCGGCATACCTATTTCGGTATTCAAATCGACATGAACTATGTTCCCGGCTCCCCAGGACCGCTCTTCTTTACGCAATATTCCTACATGGGCTACGACCCGCACGGCTGGCGTGATAAGTATGCCAATTATTTTGTAAACAATCGCAATGAAGCCTTGATGAGTCAGGCGTATGGTATCGCGAATCCTCAGCATTGGAAAGGCTACGGAGCAGACTCCTGGGGGTTGACCGCCGTAGACGGACCGAACGGCTATCGGGAATATAAACCGTTCGAGGAAGACGACGGGACAATTGCACCTACGGGAGCGATCAGTTCCTACTCATACACGCCACAGCAGACCATGTTGGCCTTAAAGCATTTCTATCGCGATCTGGGCGCGCAGCTCTGGGATATTTATGGTTTTCGCGACGCGTTCAATCAACAGCAAGGCTGGTACTCCGGAATCACAATGGGACTGAATCAAGCTCCCATGACAGTGATGATCGAAAACGGCCGCACCGAGCTTGCCTGGAGGAATTTCACGTCGAATGGAGAGATGGTTCATATACAAGAGAAAATTGGATTGCAGCCAGATGCGAACAGGTAGCTGGTCGAGTGATTCGCCGCCGTAGTCCTGCAAACTCGCCTCCGCCTGCTCTAACACGCTCCGCCGGTTTACCCGCAAATTCCGACCCGGCCGTACCGTCGGATAGGGCACTACTTCGCCCTCAGTCCGGTCCATAAGACATGGTTCAGGCGGCTGGTATCTGCATGATCGCTCCGTGTGAAATCCAGCCCTTTCATCCGTTCGCCCCAGTAATCCGCATGTGCGGCGGCCGTGCAAAAGCCAGCACTTGCGGCGTTTGCGCCACCCGGTTCGTTGCGGTCGCAGGCGGCAGGGGCAACTGCGTTGTCCGCATTCAGGAGCCGGAGAGGAGGGGTACGAAATGGGGGAGGGTCAAGATAGTAAATACCTCAATTCGGCCTTTTATGCGGGAAATGCCCGGCAGCGGTAAACTCCTCGAGGAGATTGCTGATTGAAGTCGGGAGCTTGGCTACTATCGGATACTACTGACTATCCCCGAGATCCGGCATAAGGTGTGGGGGTTCTTCGAGGATGTCGAGGAGCGTTTGTGCACAGTAAACCCGATCGCGTTTCGCATCCGAGACTTGTTGGACAATGTCGTTCTGCTCCAGGCGCTCGATCGCTCGCTGGGCTGTCGTGAAGGCGAGCTTCAGCTGACTGGCCGCGCCAGTGATGGTGAGAAAAGGATTAGCGGCCAGGAGATCTACAACTCGCAATGGCGTGTTGGTAGAGTGGCCGGCCAGTTTACGTCGCCACTCTGTCAGCAAGTCATTGATGCGTGTCGCCCGGTTCATCGCATCTTCGGACATGCGTGCGACTCCCTGAAGAAAATACTCCAGCCAGTCCTGCCACGCTCCACGTTCGCTCACTCCGCGCAGACCCTCGTAGTAGTCGCGTCGTGAGGCTTCAAAGAATGCTGAGAGGTAAAGCAACGGGGTTGGAAGAATCCTTCGCTCGATCAGGTACAACGTGATGAGCAGGCGCCCCACTCGGCCATTGCCGTCGAGAAATGGGTGGATAGCCTCGAATTGGCAATGGGCCAGAGCGATCGTCACCAGTGGAGGGAGATTCGATGTGTGGAGGAACTTCTCCAGGGCGGCGAGGCACGGCTCCACTTCACCAGGCGGAGGAGGTATGAAAGAGGCCGTCGCCAACGTGCTGCCAGGCCTGCCAATCCAGTTCTGCGTCTTTCGGAAGAGGCCCGGAGTTGCGTGTTGCCCTCTCACACCCTCCATTAGCTTTTTGTGCAACTCCCGGACCAGGCAAACGGAGAGGGGAAGTTCCCTGAGGAGAGAGATGCCGTGCTCTAGTGCGACCACATAGTTGCCGACTTCCTTAAGATCTTCCGGACTGCGGTCGACAACCGCGCCAGCTTCGGCGGCCAACAATTCGCCCAGCGTGGCCTGTGTGCCTTCGATCTTGCTGGACAGGACAGCCTCACGTCGTATGAATGGGCGCATCAGGACGTGAGGATTGGGCAAGCGCCCACCTTCCCCCGCGAGCCTACCAATGAGCCGATCCGCCTCAGAGAGAACTCCAATGAGGCGGGGCGTCCACTCCAAGACTGGTGGCAACGGCGCAGGCATGAAGGCTGAATACGTGCCTTGCGAGACCCGTTCGCCTGGAATGTTTGGTGGCTTGGTCATGGCCGCGGTTATACGAAAATAGCTCTTACCGTTATTTTCGTTCTTAACGCTAATCGAAAATAGCGATAAAAGCTATTTTCGCATGGCTGAGACCTTGCCTCGAAAAGCTTCTGAGAAAGCCAGGGAGACGAAGGGCTAGAAGATGGGTACGCACCCCTCCCCTGTTTTCTTTCCAGATTCTGTAACCGTTTGATATTATTAGATTTAATGGATACGTCGGCACTACCTACCAGCAAATAAATGACTCATTGACCGCTTGTTGATTCTAAAAGACTTACTTGATGATGTTGCACTGATTTGGAGCAGAGGATATGGCTGTGCTGCAAGCGTTTGATTCTACCAAAGGCATCCGAGACCATTTGACTCTAAATGGGTTGCGGGACGACGACTCGGAGAAAGTATGGCCGTCTTGACCGAATTCAACGGATTGAAGCCATCGATACCCTCACTCAGTCAGTGTAAGGACGAACTCCAAAGCTACTATGGCGAGCTGAATTTGTATGGGAGTGGGCGCACCTAGGGACGCGACTTGAAGTGGTTCTCCTCCATCCCGGCGCCTGGCAATATGGGGCAGGCGGGCGAAGATGACCTGTCCAGGGGGCTCTCGAGGAGCCAATGCAGGCGGAGGACCAGGGCACAAGACAGATGGACGAGCGGTGGCTCACCTCAGACAGCGTGGAGGTCATGGCAGGCAGCCGGGGTCCTGGCACGCACACGCGAGTTGTTGATATGTGCGCAGCGGGGAGTGAGACACCTTTCATACGCGAGGGACAGCGGGGAGAAGAACCCATCAAGTGCCGGGTGACCGGGGCCGGGTGCCGGGGAAGAAATAGGGGCAGTTTCTTGCTGCCGGGGCAGCGATCTATTAACTACTTAATACACAGATGCGAGAGTTGTTATTTCCCTATTAGCGTGTGATCGCCTTGATTACTTCCGGTCTTTCCAAGACGTCGCTCCAATAACGCTTACCGTCGGCAGTGCAATCGGCAGATTCAATCTCACTGGCTGAAATAGGGGAACACTTTAGACGCCGGATATGGCCGCGGTACTGTTTGGAGTCTATCTGACAGGTCGCGCGAGCAGATACGCCTGAGCAGACAAGTTCATAAGGGGCAGCCCGCAGTGGGTACGTCTGAACCTTAGACCAAACGCCGGAAATATCTCGGTTTGCGGTAACTTCCTCATCGCGGCACCCGCGCACCCCATCACTGATAACCTTGGGCGTTCATCCGGGATGGGTTTGGACGGCTGTAGCACTTGCCGCGTGGCGTCCACCGTTGCATGATGGTTGCGTGCAAGAATTGAGCGCCGGTACACTGCTTGGCCACTATAGGGTGACCCGTCGCCTAGGCCGGGGCGGGATGGGCGTTGTATATGAGGCCCAAGACCAGAAGCTCGGGCGGTCCGTCGCCATCAAGATGCTGTCCGAAGCGACAGGCTCCGACCCAGCGGCGCTGGAACGTTTCTGGCGCGAAGCACGCGCCGCCTCCTCGCTGAACCATCCGAGCATCTGTACCATTTACGAGCTGAATGAGAGCGGCGAGCAGCCCTTCATCGTGATGGAACTGCTGGAAGGGCAGAGTCTCGACAAGCTTGATTACCGGCGGGCAATGCCGTATCCCAAGTTGCTGGACCTCGGGGTGCAGCTGGCAGATGCACTGGATGCAGCGCACAGAAAGGGTATTCTGCACCGCGACATCAAGCCAGGTAATGTCTTCGTGTCGCCGTCCGGGCAAGTGAAAATTCTGGACTTCGGCCTCGCCAAGTTTGAAGATGCAGACTTGAATCTTGCCAGCACGCTCGGGGACGACGGTAACGAGAACGTGGTGGCGCAGGTGTTTCCGCAGCAGCTATTGACCAGCCCGGGATCGACGCTTGGCACGATTGCCTATATGTCTCCCGAACAGGCGCGGGGTGAAGCGCTGGATGCCCGGAGCGATGTTTTTTCGTTGGGCGTGGTGTTATATGAACTTGCGACCGGAAAGCATCCTTTTATAGGTTCAACCACGGCGGTGACGTTCGATCACATTCTGAACGCCGCACCTATTGCCCCGATTTCCGTCAATCCCGAACTGCCGCTTGAGTTTGAGGGGGTGCTGAACAAGGCGCTGGAAAAAGACCGGGAAATACGGTGCCAGTCGGCGGCAGAGCTGCGCGTCGACCTTAAACGATTGCAGCGCAAGAGCAGCGAGGGCCACGCGGGACGACTGGTTCGCCCCGATGCCGGTGTGCAGGTCGGGATCGCTCCCCCCCAGGCAAGTAAATCGCGAGCGCTGCCCGCCGCACTGATCGTGCTGGTAGTTGTAGTAACAGCAGGCCTGTTCGGCTGGCGGCTGTGGCCACGTGCGATGCCGTTTTCTTCGATGTCAGTAAGCCAGATTACCAATACGGGGACTCTGGAAGGAATTGCACTTTCCGGCGACGGCAAATATCTTGCCGAGGTCAAGAATGACGCCGGACAGAGAACCGTTTGGATACGCAACTTGGCGACCAATACGGACACACAGATTCTAAGCGCCTTTCCCAGTAAGTATCTTGGGTTAACTTTTTCCCCAGACGCGAACTACCTTTATTTCACGCGGGAAACACCCGACAACGGTCTTGTGAGCCGGATATACACGATGCCAGTCTTTGGCGGTACGCCGCGGCAGATCGTCCTCGATGTGGACAGCGCGCCTAGCCTGTCGCCAGACGGCAACCGCTTTGTTTATTTGCGATGGACGCCAGACCGCAAGGATCAATATTCGGAAATTCACATTGCAGATAAGGACGGCAGTAACGACCAACTGCTCTACACTTCCATCGACAAAACTGAAGCCCCGGTCTGGTCGCCTCGGGGAAACGAGATCGCATGGATTGAAGTGACTGGAGTCACCACCGCAGTCGTTAAGATCCTGGATAGGGTTTCGAAAAGAGTAAGGACTATCGCTCAGCCGAGGGGAGCTGCCTTCGACCGTAAGGACCAAGGCTACTCCGATCTGGCTTGGTTGCCCGATGGCAGGCATCTTCTGTGCCTCTACTCCAAGGCACACTCCGACCGTGAGCAAATCGGCATTTTGGACATCGCTGGCAACGGCTTCCGTACGCTGACTAATGATGTGAATGCCTACAGCCAGCTTGCGATCACTGCCGACGGAAAGACTTTGGCGACGGTGCTGACGAATGTGGACTCGAGCCTGGCGTATTACAAAGGAGACGGCGGGAAGATGGTTTCGAGTACGCCGCTACGCATTGCTCCGACCTCGTTGGCATGGGTGGATGAGGACCGCTTGTTCCTGATCACTCGCGGGATAGGTATCAGTCAACTGGAACGCACAGCCGGGACCGTGCAGCCGATCGATACCGGTGATCTAGATATTGGCCGATACATCAACACCTGCCAGAATGGTCACATTTTATTTACCGCAATTCCCAAGAACGGAGGAGAGTCGCGCCTATTTCGCATGAATGGGGACGGGAGTGAGGTCACACAGCTCACCGATGCCGGCATCGTGCGCGCTCCCTTTTGCACGCCGGATAGCCAGAAGGCCTACTTCACCATCAGGGACGAAGCGGATCCTTCGCTGGCCGCCTTATGGTCCGTGCCGCTGGCGGGGGGAACTCCACGGAAGGAATTTGAGGCACACACGATCGGAAGCTTTCTACTGACTCGCGACGCAAAGTTCGCTGCATTGATTTTGGCCCACGATCTCGCCGAATCCCTCGAGATTGTGGACCTTACCTTTCTTCGGATTGTGCATCGGCTTCCGCTGGATTTGAGCTCTTCCGAAGGTGCCTCCCCACTTTTTTCTCCCGATGGGAAAGCTCTTGTCGAGGGCGCCAGCTCCAAGGCTGGCCATACGCTTCGGTACGAGCCGATCGATGGCTCGCCGGCGCACTCTATGATCGACCCAATGGACATTGCTATTACTGATTTTGCCTGGTCGCCGTCCGGCAGCAAGCTGGGCGTTCTGCAATTGCGGAAGAGCTCGGATGTGGTCTTAATTACTGACCTTGCAGGGAAGAATCCGCTTTAGGGCGGAGGCTGAGAGAGTAGGGCCATGGTGAGGTTCCTGGCCGAGGTTTCTTTCGGGACACATCTGCTTTGGCACGGAGAAGCAGCCCTGCATCAGGTCAACCAACGCGCGGGTCCTAACCTCGGCCTGGATTCCTCGGGGCAAGCGCCCGGCCCGCATTTCTCTTTCAAACCTTTCGGCGAAGATATCTGCGCTTGTGGCAAGACCCAGCGCGAAGTACGAGCGAATCCCGGCAACGATGCAGAGGCAATCACCCGAGCCCTGGACATGCACGAAGGGCCGCCCCTGGGCAGCCTGAGGAACATGGGCACGGCAAAGGGCCGCGCCGGATCCTTCTTCGACCCTGGATTCTCTCAGGCTGATCAGAACTATCTCATGCGCTTCGGCGACGGCAGCACTGTGCCTGTGCTGGGCCACGAAGCCCACGGTGGCAAGGTCAACCGTTACGGTACCGGTGAGTTCTCATCGAGCGACCATGAGAAGGCTCTGATGAGTCTGATGGAGATCTACAACACGGATACTCCCAATGGGAAGGAAGTCGAGCTAGCAAAGGCGGCCTATCTGGACCAACAACCAGGTCCCTCCCCGCTGCGCACATATAACAACTCGCGTGCGCACGGGCCAGGATTCCCGGCTGCCTGCTCACGGCTCTACAGATCTCTGCCGACTCCAGTGAGCCACCTTGTTCATCGGTTTTTCAGGCCCCGGTCTCGGCCTGCACAGAGCCCTCGAGTGCCTCCCTCACAAGTCGTGTTCGTCAGCCATCCCCGCCCCGGTTCTCAGGCTCACAAAGCCCTGTTTTCAGCCCCGGGGAGCTGCCTAGAAATAGCTGAAAATCATCGACGCCGGAGGGCAAAGTCTCTGGCACGGAATTTACATGAAAAGAGCGGGGGAACACCTTTTCCCACCATTTGATTGGGGCTCCATGACCACTTTCCGCACCCTGGCCGTCAAAAGCGCCCGAGCTAGTATAGGAATTTCGATCTATATTCTCCGAAATTAGATTAACTACTTAAATAACAATTCATCACATCTATTCATTAGGTAGTGAACGACTTCTACCGCGCCAGGAACTGCCCCTGTCTCTTCCCCGTAACCCAGCACAGGATGGCTTCCCCTCCTCTCTTCTGTCCCTCGCGCTCGCCGCACATAAAAAATCCACGCACATAGTGGTCAGAGGCCCCGGCACCCCGGTCACAGGTTCGCTCGATAGCACGCAGGAGATCTCCCCATGTCATCGACGCACTTCTCAAGCTGCACCTCCGCTTCTGCACCCCCCCGTTCTCCCGCCCGGGGTGCTGGCCCAAAATAGTTGACAATCATCGACGCCGGATAGAAAGTTCCTGGCAAGGAATTTCACTTCCGCACCCCGGGAAACGCCAGAGGTTGAATTTGCTCCCGGAGAACGCTGCAATGATCAGGCCGAAGCAGCAGGCGAACGTTTAACCCTTAAATTAAGCACCTCTAGGCGCACCTCGGCTAGATGCACAATCAATTCTCCAAAGAGAGAATTCGCCCAGGCGAACCAAGCACGGGTGAAGTTTCTTGCGTCGTTCTTGAAGTAGCTCTCGTGAATGAACCCACTGCCCGCCGACCCGATCTTCAGCATTCGCAGCGCTTCGCGAATCTCGCCTGCCGAAATGCTTGTGAGCGCATACATCATCTGCGACATTGGCCAGATCATGCCCGAGCCTTCGTGCGGGCCACCGATGCCTTCGCCCGCACTGCCACGAAAAAACCAAGGGTTGCGCTCACTCCATACGAAGGCTCGGGTGCGTGCATACAGAGCCGCATCCGGCGAGCTGTCCAGATAAGGCAAGGCCAGCAGACTCGGCACATTGGCGTCATCCAGCAGCACCTGCCCGCCAAAGCCATCCACTTCGTACGCCCAAATCGTGCCCTCCGGTGTGAGGGCAATGGCATGCTGCCGGGCCGTTGATTCCACTTCCTTCGCTAGCGACGACGCATTCTCCGCCAGCGAGTTGTCATGCAGAATTGCGCTGGCCATCTCCGCCAACTGTCGCAGTGAAGCAACCGCAAACAGGTTTGCCGGCACCAAGAACGGAAAGATACACGCATCATCCGACGGCCGGAACCCCGAAGCAATCAGGCCAACAGACTTGACCGGGTTTCCGAATCCCCTTTCCCCAAGGGTCTCCGTGGGAGTGGGTGAGGTTCGCTGGAAGTGGTACGGTCCGGGCCCGTCCTTTCGCTGTTGCTCGCGCATGGTGCGGACCACCACCCGCATCGCATCGTGCCATTGAGCATCGAATGGCTGGGTTCCGCCGGTTCGCTTCCAGTATCCATGCGCCAGCCTGATCGGATAGCAGAGCGAATCAAGTTCATACTTACGCTCGCCCACGCCCTGCTTCATCTCTGTGTCGTCGTGGCGGCTCCACTCGAGAGGCAGAGCGTTCAAGTCCGCCATGAAGGCATTGGCATAGGGATCGATCAGGATGTTGCGGGTTTGTCGTCGTATGACGCCTTCAATGAGTGCCCGCAGCCGCTCGTCTTTCCTGGCAAGTTCAAGGTAGGGCCATACCTGTGCTGACGAATCCCTCTGCCACATCGCGGGAATATCGCCGGTGATCACCACCGTGTCCGGCCTACCTTCAAATGTGCCCGGTTCGACGGTTGTATCGAGCGTGTTGGGAAAGCAGTTGAAAAAGAGCCGCGCTAATTCTGGATCTCGGATGCGCGCGCGAATCTCTACCAGATATTGCTCGACAACTTCGGAACGAAAGCGGCGGTCCGCAGGTTGCGGCCGCTCTCCAGCCGGATCCCACGCGAAGCCTCCTGCGGCAGCCGCCACGCTGGGAAGAAATGATGCCAGCGCTGCTACCCCTCCACGCTGCAGCAGCTCTCTTCGCGAAAGCCCTTGAACATACTTCTTCATCTTCACCTCAACTAATCCTGTGATCCTGCGCATGAATTTAGAATGCGTAATAGAACGATTGTCGCAGGACTCTTAACACCTTTCTCATGGAGACATCGATCATTGCAGTCCATCTCACGCCGCCGTTTTTTGCAGTCCGCGGGCGCTCTTTGCGTCTCCACTGCTCTGCCCGTTCCAGCATTCACTGTGCCCCAAGGCGCTGAGGCAGCCGATCCGCTGCGCTGGGTCGATCCACGCATCGGCACAGGAGGACACGGCCACTGTTTCCCCGGAGTGAGTCTTCCCTTCGGAGCAGTCCAGCTCAGCCCAGACACCTTCAACGATGGATGGGACTGGTGTTCGGGATATCACATCTCCGACACGTCGATCATGGGGTTCAGTCACACGCATCTTAGCGGCACCGGCTGCGGAGACCTGCTCGATTTTCTGATCATGGCCGGCACTGGCTCAGTGAAGCTGGTTCCAGGTCCCCACTCGAACCCCGACCAGGGCTACCGCTCGCGCTTCTCCCACGATGATGAACACTCCGAGCCCGGTTACTACTCCGTCCTGCTCAAAGACCCAAATGTGCGCGTTGAGCTCACCGCGACCGAGCGCACCGGCATGCACAAGTACACCTTTCCCGAGAGCGATGACGCATGGCTTATCGTCGATCTGGCCCATAGTTACCTCACAAACGGCAGTTCATCTGTGTACTCGGCCGAATTGCGCCAGCTTGCGCCCGACACACTTGCCGGAGGGCACGTCACACGTGCATGGGGGAACGGACGCCACTGTTATTTCACCCTGCAGGTCTCGAAACAGCCAACCAGTGTTGTGTTCTACTCCGATGACAAGCCGGTGAGCACAACAGGCAATCTTCAAGGCGATTGTCTGAAGGCTGTTCTCCATTTCAAAACGCACGCCGCAGAGGTCATCTATGTCCGCATCGGAATCTCCGGGGTCAGCGCCGAAGGGGCCGAGAAAAACCTTCGCGCCGAGCAGTCCGACTGGGATTTCGAGAAGACCCGCGCGGCCGCCCAACGCAGCTGGCGGCAGCAGCTTTCACGCATCCAGGCCGAGTTCGACAAGCCCGAGCAGAAGCGAATCTTCTACACCGCGCTCTATCACATGTCTCTGGGACCGCAGTTGTTCGACGACGTGGATGGCCGATATCGCGGCATGGACTGGCAGATTCATCAGCTGGCAAAGGACGAGCACAACTACACGACCTTCTCACTATGGGATACCTTCCGTGCTGCCCATCCGGCTTATACGCTCATTCAGGGCGACCGCGTGCCAGACTTTGCCAACACCCTGATCCGCATGGCGGAGCAAAGTCCCGCCGGTATGCCTGTGTGGCCCCTCCAGGGAACTGAGACAGGCACGATGACGGGCTATCATTCCGCGAGCGTCATCAGCGAAGCGATTGCCAAAGGATTTCCAGGAATCGATGTCGAAGCGGCGTATCAAGTGATGATGCAGCGCGCGGTAGCGGAAAACTATGAGGGCCTCGGCTATTATCGCTGCCTCGGTTACATCCCGGCGGATCGGGAAAGCGAGTCCGTCTCCAAGACTTTTGAATATTGCTATAACGACTGGGCCATTTCTCACGTGGCCGAAAAGCTGGGCCATCGTGACGATGCCGCGATGCTGCGTGCCCGCTCAACCAACTATCGGCACTATTTCAACCTCACCAGCGGTTTCATGGAGCCCAAACTCGAGAACGGCGAATGGGCACAACCATTCGATCCAATTGAGATGGGTCACAGCAAGCAATGGCGCGACTACACCGAATCCAATGCATGGCAGACCACCTTCGGCACCATGCATGATCCGGCTGGATTGATTGCGCTCTTCGGAGGGCGCGAGCCGTTTCTGGCAAAGCTCGATGCGCTCTTTACAGTTCCTTCAACTTTGCCCCCGGACGCTCCTCCTGATATTGCCGGCATGGTGGGCCAGTACGCTCACGGTAACGAGCCGTCGCACCACATTGCGTATCTGTACGCATACGCCAGCGCTCCCTGGAAGACCCAGGCACGCGTGCGATCCCTGATGGACACGATGTACAAGGACGAGCCTGACGGCATGGCTGGCAATGAGGATGTTGGCCAGATGTCCGCCTGGTACATCCTTTCGGCATTGGGCTTCTACGCGGTCGATCCGGTAAGCGGCAATTACGTCCTCGGTTCGCCCCTGGTGCAACATGCGGTGCTTGAACTCCGTGGCGGCTGGCGTCTCGAAATCGAAGTCAAGCGCAGCGACCCGACACACGCCCATGTGCAGTCGTTCACGCTTAACGGCCAGCCACAGCAACGCGCATGGTTTCGCCATGCGGAGATAGCTGAAGGTGGTCACATTGTGCTGGAGGTGGGACCGAACCCGAACACCTCATTCGGCGCTGATCCACAGCAAGCTCCGCCTTCTCTGAAGCTCTGAGGAATCGCTACTTCAGGCTTACCCCCCTAATCCGGTTTGAAAACTTGATTTTTGATACTCAGCGATTTTGCGCCACTAATCTGACGCTCGGAGGTACGCTCGCGGGGTCTCGACGGGCGAGCGACCGATCGTCCAGCGGTTTTTCAGCTCCGGGGCCTCTGCATACGCAGGCTCCTCGAGAGGCACCCTGGACAGACCATATTCGCCAAGATCGCACTGATCTTTCCGGCCGAAGGCAAAGTGCTGGCACGGATTTTGCATACCGCGCCCCCCTTTTCCCACCTTTTGACTGGGCCTCCGATTACACTTTCCGCACCCTGATGCCCGATCTAGGATAGGAATTTCGAGCATCGCATTTGACAGCAGCAGGTTCACAACCTTGCTGTATGCCTCGCGCTTTTCATCGCTCATCGCCCTGCCGTAAACATTGAACGTGGTGGCGATCGCGCTGTGCCGCATCAGGTCCTTAGTGATTCCAGGTGCCGCACCAACAGAATCGAGCCAAGACCGATAAGAGTGACGCAGGGAATGAAACCCGAGCCCTTCTATGCCGAGCGGTTCTCCGGCCGGCCGAATCCGGCGTTGCTGCAGGCTTGGAGACATATACGGCATTCCCGTAGCCGGATTGGCAAAGATCCAATCAAATTCTGACTGCATCTTCCACCCCAACAGCAGCTCAGCTAAAGCCGGGGCCAGCGGTAATTTAGCCTTTGAAGAAACCGTCTTGGTTTCGTCGATTTGCCCCGCGGTATGCGCTACGCCGAACCGTAACTGTCTTTTGCTCCCAATCAATATCGCACCACTGTAGACCGAGAGCTTCGCTTACGCGCAGACCAAGGCAGCCCATTGTGACACTGATCATTTTCACATGTATGGGCAAACGACTAATTACGTCGCGGAATTGATCGGGCGAGAGGACAACTGATTCTTTTTGTCGCCTAGTGACGCCCTTGATTTTAATGATCTCAAGCGGATTTCTTCTGAGGCCGCTATCGAGGGCTTTGTGGCGGCAGAGATTCTGAAGAGCCAGGTCGACCGCGGCGAGTGCAGGGAACTGTATTTCTTCCGCGATCAGCAGGGCCTGGAGGTGGATTTCCTGATTCCGCGACCGAACGCCGGGCTGTGGCCGGTGGAGGCAAAGGCGAGTAAGACAGTCACACCCGCGATGGCCGCGTCGTTGCTGTCTTTGCAGAGAGCGCTGGGGGCGCGCGCGAAGCGGCTGATTGTCGCGCACCGGAAATTTAACTCATCCGTGCAGACGGTTGCTGTGGCTCGCGGAGTGGAAGCCCTGGACATCAGTCAGCTGGTGGCGGACCTGAGCCGAGGTTAATGCCGGTAGTACAGTTGGCGCAACTGAATTTCAGAATCGAGATCTGCCGCTGGATTGCGCCGTTTGCCTTTCGCAAGTACGACGCGATAATTTTGGAGCTATGTCAGTTCTATCGCCTGGGAAAATTGGCCGAAACGATTCCTGTCCGTGCGGCAGCGGGAAAAAGTACAAGCATTGTTGCCTGATTGCGCAGTCGGCCTCTGAAGAGAGTCCATGGAAACGGCAGCTCGAGGCGTCGGATCGGCTTACCGATGAGATGCTTAGATTCTCCAAGCGCAACTTTCCGGATGAACTTCACGATGCCTGGGAGGATTTCAACCAGACGGCATTTCCCGCTCCATACGCAAAAGATGTCGACGAGGGTCAGATATTTATTCCTTATTTTCTGTTCGAGTGGGATTCGCACCGGCCGGTCCGGCGCCGCGGCAATCAGCCGAGGATCGGCCTTGTCGCGCGATCCTTTCTGCAAAAGGCGGAGAGACGTCTGTCCGAACTGGAACGGCTGATTCTGGACCAGGCGACGACCCAGCCAGTCAGTTTCTACGAAGTGATTCTCTCAGAACCGGGAGAGCGCCTTGTACTGCGAGACATTTTGATTGGCGGCGAAACAGAGGTCGTGGAACGCTCTGCCTCGCAGACCCTGCGCGCGGGAGACATTTGTTATGTGCAAATCTGGAGACTTCCGGAGGTTCGCACACTCGGCCGACTGGCTCCGATCCCCATTCCACCCGGCAACAAAGTAGAGATCATCCGTCTGCGGGCAAAACTGCGAAAGAGAATTGCAAAGCAGAACCGCGAGTTGACGCAACGCGACCTGGTCCGCTACGCGGAGGAAATTCGCGGCCTCTATCTAGACATTCGGGATTCTTTGCTTACCCCACCCCGACTGTGCAACACGGATGGCGATCCGCTCGTGTTCCATACGATGACCTTCCGGATCGGATCAGCACAGGCGGGCTTTGACGCGCTGGCCCCGCTCGCCTGGGGCCGCTCGAAAGAGGAACTGCTCGACAGCGCGGAAGTGGACGAAGACGGCACTGTTCGCAGTGCGGAAATCGAGTGGATAAAGAAAGGTAACCGAAAGTTCGAGACGTGGGATAACACGATTCTGGGCCGGCTGAAGATCTCCGGGAGGGCGCTGGTGGCGGAGGTCAACTCCGCGGCTCGTGCAGAAAGGCTTCGCGCTGAAATCGACGAGCGGCTCGGCATTCTGGTGGTTCATCAAAGGACGGTGCGGCAGACGCCGGAAGAGATGCTGAAAGATCGGGAACAGGAGCGTGTAACCGGATCGTCCGAAGGCTGCGAACCCACACTCGATCCCGAATTGAGAGCAATGGTCGAAACGCAGATACAGGAACAGCTTGAGCGCTGGATTCACCAGCGGATTCCCGCCCTGGGCGGACGCACGCCGCTGGAGGCCGTCACCGATCCAGATGGCCGAGAGATGGTGGAGGCGCTGCTCCTCGACTGGCAGCGTCGTACCCGAACGCCGAAGGGACCGGGAACATTCCACCCCGATATTGACGCCCTGCGCCGACTGCTGAAAGTGGCGCCGCCATCACATGACACTACGTACTGAGCCGCCGCGAACCGGAACCAGAACGGGTTGACGTAAACGGGTTGGCTGTGTCGAAGCTATGACCAACGACTCTGGTCGGTCTTGAACTGGCATTCAACAGCTCTCGCACGGAACCTGGACTGCTCTCGAACAAAACCGAACGCGGTCCGGATTTAGCCCTCGTTGATGACAAGGAGTTCATGCAAGGTGGAGCAACGGGCGCGACGAAGCCAGGCCTCAAAGTATTTCCCTACGAGGCTTCACCGAATACGGAGTTGCAGACTGTTGCCAACAACGTTGATCTCGCGGCCTCTCCGGATCAGGTCTGGGCTCTCATCGGCCAATTTGGTGGAATGTGGCATCCACTGATTGCCAGCGTAAAGCTCACCGGCAAAGGTGTCGGGCAGTTGCGCACTATCGAAACGATCGATGGCAAGCAGATTATTGAGCGCCTCGAGGCGGAGGATAATTCACAACGCCTCTATCGCTATACAAATGTGAGTGGACTTGGAGTTGTGGATTACACGGGAACGTTCGACCTGAAACCAAAGGGGAGCGGGAGCTCAGTGGAATGGCGAGTCCAGTTTCTTGCCGACAACCAAGCGACCCTTATTGTGAGGACCATCGTTGCCACCTTGATGAAAACCGGGTTCGAAGCCCTGACAAAACGCTTTGGAGCCCTGAAATGATCGAAGCGCCGGAAATCGATCTCGCTTATCCACTGACGGACGGGAACATTGCCGTCAACAATCTGGAGAGCGCACGCCGACATTCCTGGAGCCGATTCTGGCGCGATCCGTTGCGGCCGGGCATCGCGGAGTGCATCGTCGAGCAGGAGCAATTGACGGCACCATTCGTCGGAGACATGGGTGCGCTCGACCGCCTCGACTCACTGGTCCAATGCCTCGATCGCGTGGAAGCGGAGTCGCCCCGAACGACCCTCATCCGTGCGCAAATTGCGTCCATGGGGCATCGCTTTGCTGAAGCAAAGAGGTATCTCGACGAGATTGGAGCTTGGGGCGAGTTGTCTGAAGAAGCAAATCGCCTGTCCTTGAGCATCGACCAGGCCTGCGGAATTGACCTGGAAGCCGCGCTTGAGGCCAGACGGTGGATGGCTGCGAAGTCCCGGCGCCTGGAAGATCTGGTACCACTAGCTGCGTTACATGCTGACCTTCGCGAGTTCGACGAGGCCGACAGGATCTATCAATGCGCGCTGAGGGAATACCAGGGTACGTCTCCTTTCGCCGTCGCATGGGTCTGCTTTCAACTGGGTGTTTTGTGGGGAGAGCTCATTCCGGAAGCTCAATCGAGTCGAGCCGAGTATTGGTATCAGAAGGCCATCGAATACTTGCCGTGTTATGTCAAGGCACGTGTCCATCTTGCGGAGATTTATCTGAGACACGGACGCGTGAAGGAGGCAGAAGCCCTGTTGCTTGCGGCGATTCCCAGTGGTGACCCAGAAGTACATTGGCGTCTTGCCGATGTGTTGGCCCAAAGGGGGAGATTCGCCGATGCCGAAGCCCAGATGCAGATCGCCCGATCCGGCTTTGAGGCTCTCCTTGAAAAACATGTGCTTGCGTTTGCCGACCATGGTGCTGAGTTCTATTCCGGCAGTGGCAACGATGACAGGAGAGCTTTTGAACTTGCGAGCATTAACCTCGCAAACCGTCCGATATGCGGGCCTTCGAGCAGGCGTATGAAGCTGCTGTCGCGGCTGGAGAGTCGGAGCGAGCAGCAAAGATTGTCGCGGCTGCCGAGGATCGTTGGGGAGCAACGAACGCCTTTCGTTTTTCGCAATTAGCCAGGACTTACGGGGACAAACCAGCGTCGGAGAGATCAACTGCATGATGATCGATCGAAGAGCTTTCATTATTCAGGGAGCGACACTCCTTGCAACGGCTCCAGCCTTAGCAGTCGTATTACCAGGCTCGTCGGCAGCGCAGACTCAGCTCATGACCGGAGCTGGAACAGATGAGACTTCCATCCTTTTCAAGATCGATGGCTGGGATGCTTGCGACGCGGAAGTTTCGAACGGAAATGAGGTGTGGCTCAGAATTAATCAATCGTGGCGGGCTGCGTGGCGGTGACATGAAGTTACAGAGGGCAGCTGGAATGGCAGCATCATCATGCCAACTTATTAGCTGGGCCGTCCTTCTCGTTCTGACTCCCAATCTTTTGACGATGTACGCGAGCGGAGACGGGCCAACGCAGGGAGCGCCGTCGAACGCTTCTGTGCAGGAGGGCGTCGTAAAGCTTGCCGACTCGAACATTGAGTACTTCAGCCAGGGCCAGGGTGAGTCAATTGTCTTGCTACCTTTCGGAGGACTCACAGTTGGCTATATGCAGGAACTCTCAAACGATCTTGCTGACGCCGGATATCGGGTGGTTCGAATCAATTTCAGAGGTTCGGGAAAGAGTTCGGGACCCGGGGAAGGCATCACTCTACACACGCTAGCCGCAGATGTCGCTGGTGTGATCAGAGCGCTGAAGCTAGGAAGAGTGAACATCGCCGGGCACGCGTTTGGAAATCGTGTGGCACGAACTTTGGCCGCAGATCATCCAGAGTTGGTTCGCAGTGTCATCCTGTTTGCTGCAGGCGGAAAGGTCCCGCCAGACCCGCCCGGAGAACGTGCCTTACAGGCGATTTTCAATCCTGCATCGACCGATGCAGACATTCTGAGCCAGATGAAATACATGGTTGGCAATGCTGCCGAGATTCCAATGGCGTGGCAAGCCATCAAGCCGTGTCGTGCCCCGCAGGTAGCGGGAATACAAAGGACAGCGATGCAAAACACGCCCCTTAAGGATTGGTGGGCACCGCCGGGGAAAACGAAATATCTCATACTGCAAGGAACTAATGACCAGATCGCACCTCCAGAAAATGCAGTGCTGCTGAAGCAAGAACTCGGTGAGCGAGCTACGCTCGTCTCATTCCCCGGCGCAGGCCATCTGTTTATTGTGACGGAGCCAAAGAAAGCCGCAGCCGCCGTAGTTTCATTTCTTCATCAGGCTACGACTTGACCGTCCGATACGGATGAGGACAATCACGGGCGTGGGTCCCGAGAAAGCATTGCGAAACTTAGAGAACGTTTTGATAAGTGTTCTGCCTCCCGAGGAATACATGACAGCCAAGTCCGCTTTACTTGGGATTTTTCTCGGATTGTCGTTGTCAGTGATTTGCCACTCATGCGCTGCCGGCCAGTCAGCGACGTCCTCCACAGAGAATGAAGCGTGGCCAGAAGCGGATGCCCATGTGCAACTGGCGTCAAACTGGCGCGTGCTTTCGTTCGTTGGGCTGGAGCAGGCGGCAGGTTATCCCTTCCAGCAGTGGTATGTAGCGGCGGCGATCGGTCGTCAAATCGAACCCATTTTAAGGCCGCACTGGGAGAACATCGATCCAGACAAAGAGCACTATCTTCTTTTAGGTGGCGGGTATGAATACCTTCGAACGACTCATTCCGGAGAAGTGTCGAATGAGAACCGGATAACTTTCGACGTGACCCCCAGCCTTCGTCCGGTGTCTAGACTACTTCTGCGCGACAGGAACTGGACCGAGCTTCGTTGGATCAACGGAACGTACTCGACAACCTATCGCAACATGGTGGTGGCCGAAGTTGACCTTCGTGTTCACGACATCCGTTTCACTCCATTTGGAACAGCCGAGTTCTTTTATGACAGCCCGAAGCATTCCTGGGATCAAGAATGGTATACAGGGGGCGTGCAATTTCCGTACAAGCGCGTTTTCATGCTCGAAACCTATTACCGGCGGGAGCACTGCGCCACATGCACTCCTCAAAACTGGAATGCGGGAGGAGCGACGCTAAACTTCTTTTTCAACAATGCGAAATGAGGCCGTCGGAATCTCATTTTGGTCCTCTCTACCCGCTGTCCAAGAGTCTGGCCGGGAGTGAAAAGCTCCAGCCCGTTTGAGCGATAATTCTCGAAAGGAGCATACTCAAGGATCGCGTTTCTTGGTCGCGATGGCAACTGTCACTTGGACAGGTTTCCTAGCTTAGCTAGTTCTGAAACGCGAAAAGCGCACTGCCATACTCGAAAATTATGCTCGACAACTGCCATCAGCTCCACTTCATGCTGCTGCGGAAACGCATGCAGGAACCCCGAGCTATACTGCTCGGCGCGATCGCAAGCGGCAGCCAAGGGAGCCAGAATATTCTCACTTTACCCAAAATGTCTACGCTCATTGACGGACTTTCCGACGGCAAGCTCAGTCGCGGAGGAATCTCAATGTCGATAAGAATCCAGCTTAACCCGCTGCGATCAGAGCGCTGAAACGCGACGGCATACTGCCGCGCCGAGTGCGGCTGCGACAATGCAAGTACCTCAACAACATCGTCGAGCAAGACCACCGGTCGGTGAGAAAACGTACGCGGTTAGCCAAGGGCTACGGTTCGTTTCAAAGTGCGTTGCCAACACTTGAAGGAATCGAGACAGTGAACATGATCCGGAAGGGACGAGTGAGGTGGGTAAGCAAAGATGATGTCATCGCTCAAGCGCGCTTCGTAGCGAAGCTGTTCGGCATCGCTGCCTAGATTTCTCTCCTACAGCTCCATCTCGCTCTCGATCCCTGCTCACTCAAACTTCGCAACGGAACCCTGATCGCCCGCCGCACAGATCCGCACGAGCGCTCACTAGCGCATGCGGCTCTTATCTCGGATGAGTGGCGGCGAAGCGGTCAAGGGGCCAGGGGTGAAGCACACGAGGAGTGGGGAGCCATTGTGCGGCTAGTTTCAAGCGGCGCACCCAGGCATATCGCCGCGTCTGACTACGGCGCTTGAGCGTGTGCCCCCAGTAGTGAAGCACCCGCTCCCGGAACAGCCCCAGACTATCGAGGTTCCCCGCAAAATCTAGATGAGGCCGAAGCGCCTTAATCCTTGATTCGGAAAGTTCAATAAGATTTTCCAAGTCTCACATTTTCGACGGTTCGACATGGCCATTTTTTGGTTCGGCACTGCTTCGGTGCATCGTATCGAGACCGAGACTGCTGTTGCACCTTCCATTAGGGCGAATGCAGTAGCTCATCTAGACGCGAACGATATGTCCGGCTCACGCGTAGTGTCTTGCCGTCGCAAAGGCCCGCAAGCGTAACATTGACCCGTGAATCTTCCCGTAGCCACGCCATTTTTGCCGATGCTCGCAAAACGAGTCGCGCAGCTTCCTGTTGGAGATAGCTGGATATTCGAACCTAAATGGGACGGATTCCGGACCCTGGTTTTTCGCGACAAAGATGAGATCGTCATCCAAAGCCGCGACGGCAAGTCGCTCAACCGCTACTTTCCCGAACTGCTCGAAGCCTTTGGCGTCGGACTGCCGCAGCGGTGCGTCCTTGATGGCGAGATCGTTATAGTGGGTCGGGCAGGTCTTGACTTCGACGCTCTCCAGCTTCGCATTCACCCTGCGGCCTCACGGGTAAAGCTGCTGTCGCAACAGAGCCCGGCGTCGGCCGTCTTCTTCGATCTTCTCTGCGAAGGAGATATCGATCTGCGCTCGGAACCCTTTGAGCGCAGGCGCCAGAAGCTGGAATCGATGCTCGCTTCTCCGGTTCCTTCCATGCACCTTACTCCGGCGACCCGCGACCGGGCAGTCGCCTCTGACTGGTTCAAGCGGTTCGAAGGAGCTGGGCTCGACGGCGTGATGGCAAAACCCATTGCCGGCATCTATGAGCCCGATAAACGAGTGATGCTCAAGGTCAAGCACGAACGCGATTGCGATTGCGTCGTGGCGGGTTTTCGTTGGCACAAAAACTACCATGGTTCGGCGGTCGGCTCGCTCCTCCTTGGTCTCTATGACGATGCCGGTTCGCTTCAGCACGTCGGCGTATGCGCCAGTTTCAAACTCGACGACCGCAGGGCGCTCGTTCAGTATCTCGAGCCATATCGCAGCAATGCACTGTCTGGTCATCCCTGGAAACACTGGGCTGATGATTATGCTGCGGGTGACGGACATCGCATGCCGGGAGGCCAAAGTCGCTGGAGTCAGGGCAAGGACCTGTCATGGGAACCGCTGCGCCCCGAACTAGTCGTCGAGGTCGCGTATGAGCACATGCAGGGTAACCGTTTTCGTCATATGGCTCAGTTTCGAAAATGGCGTATCGACAAGCAGCCGCGTGATTGCACTTACGCGCAGTTAGAGGTCGTTCCGCCACAGGAATTGATGGCGATTTTTCCCGGCGGCCGTTAGGCCGTCAGGGACTCAACCTTTTTTCTGGCCAGATCTTTTTCTATACTCGCGCGTCGGATCATCATCGGGATCGGGATCTTCCTGCTCTGGCCGCATTTCTTCAGGAACATGGCGTAGATTCACCCGGATCCGCGTCCAGGTCGAGGATCTACCGCGCATCCTGTCGACCAGAACATCGTCTGCGGCCAGCAATGCGGCTATCTGACCATGCTTGCTCTTCCATCTTTCAAGGCCAGCCAGTGCTGCTTCTTCGCTTGGAGAATTTGCAATGACCACAAGCGGCATTATTGTTCGAGGCACTCGTTTTGGAGACTTCTCGGATGCGGTCTTGCTCGGTGTCGACTTGGCCCGCGATGGCGAAACTCGCGGCGCTTCGCCCTCCATCTTTCGGAAATGCGGCGGCCATGGGGCGTCACCGAGTCCCTCAGCTTCATCTCGCGCCGCGAGTTCGAGTAGCAACTCGAGTGAACCTGGCGCATCATCCATGCCCGCGTGAGGATCGCCTATCTCACGGAAGCGTTGCGGGATTGTGGATACCGTAAACGCGGCGGGATCGCAATCAGCAACCTCATCCCACGGCAGCGGAGCTGAGACGCGTGCATCAGGCATCGGGCGGACGGAATAAGCTGAGGATGTCGTGCGGTCCTTGGCATTCTGGTTGTAATCCAGGAAAACGCCGTGGCGTTCTTCCTTCCACCATTTCGAGCTGGCCAGGGCTGGCACTCGGCGTTCAACCGCACGCGACAACGCGAGTGCGGCACGTCGAACTTCAGTGAATGTCCAACGAGGTTCAATTCGAACATTCACATGCATTCCGCGTGAGCCACTGGTCTTCGGCCAGCCCTGAAGTCCACACTCACCAAGCACCGCTTTCACCTGCAGCGCGACGAGACGCACGCTCGACCATTCCACACCAGGGCCAGGATCGAGATCGATGCGTAACTCGTCAGGATGATCGAGGTCGGACGAACGCACGGGATGGGGATGCAGCTCGATACAGCCCAGGTTCACAATCCAGACAAGTCCCGCCGCGTTGTCGATTACCAGTTCTTCCGCCGTGCGGCCGGAGGGGAAAACGAGCGTCACTGTGCGCAACCATGAGGGCCGTTCGGTCGGCGCGCGCTTTTGGTAGAAGGCCTCGCCATCGGCCCCATTCACGAAGCGCTTCAGCACGATCGGGCGGTCGCGAATTCCGGCCAGAGCGCCCGACGAGACCGACAAATAATACCGGACCAGATCCAGCTTGGTAATCTTCGCTTGTTTCGTGAAGTACAGCTTCTCGGGATGGGTGACACGGACCTCGTGACCCTCGATCAACAAGGCCTCGGCAGGTGCGTCCTGTTTCACAGTCCTAGGCTACCTCATAACCATCGTTCCATTCCGGCCGGTGTGTGCGAAACCGGCGGTAGTGTTGCAATTTTCAAATGCAGACAAGTTTGTCGCCGAGCGCCTGTCGTGCGTTCTTAGGCTGCCAAATCGAAAAGGCTGTCGATGAACTGAATCTGACGAAGAAGATCATCTCCAGCCAACCATCGAACTTGCCCCTTGCGGATCATGTGGACGGCTTCGTAGCCTTGAATCGTTCGCCGAGCCGCCTGGAATTCTCGGAAGCCCTGCTTGGCGTTCACGCGACGTTTGATGGCTCGATGATCCTGTTCGAGAATGTTGTTCAAGTACTGCACGGGTCGGTGTCGACAGCGCTTGCGCAGCGTCCCTTCTTTCTTACTGTCAGGGATCGCGGAATTGTAAATCGGCGACAGGTCAGTGTTGATCACTCGAGGTTGAGGATGGGATCGATCGCCGAGCGCTTGCGAAACAGGCGCTTGGCGGCGTCGGCGTCACGGAATGCTGACAGCAAGAAATCGATGGTGGCACCCTTGGAATCGATGGCCCGATACAGGTAGCATCAGCGACCCTTCACGCGAAGGTAGGTTTCGTCCACTCGACAGGACTTGTTGGTCGGCTTGAGATGCCTTCGCAGTCGCTGCTCCAACTCCGGGCCGTAATCCTGCACCCAGCGCCAGACAGTTGTGTGATCGACGTTGAGACCGCGCTCCTCCAGCAGCTCCTCAACATCGCGCAGCGAGAGAGAATAGCGAAGATACCACCGGACCGCACAGAGTATGAGGCCGGCTTCGGTCTGACGCCATTTGAAGATCGCGGATCGGGTTATCATTTTGCGATTCTTTCACGTCACCAGCAAGCAGCCCTGAAAGTTGCAACACATCCACTTCAACCACCTTGGTGTTCATTTGACCGAATTTCGAACTTGCATTACTCAATCATCACTCGTTTTCAAAGACCGCTCGCCGCCCCTTCGGCAAGGCGCTAGCACCGTCAACCCACGTTGTTGTTGTTCAGCAACTTGGTGATATATGCGGTGGCCCCTTTCCTGTCCAAGTGTTGCCTCACCATGTCACCCACGAGCTGACGCAGTGCCTCTCGATGCCGTTGTCTGAATGAATCGGCAATCTTCACCCTTCAATTGTTTCCTCATGGTCTGAACTCCGGAGCGCCAACAACTCCCTGGCTTCAACTGTGCTCGATTGGTGTCCGGCTCAAAGGCGCTGAAGCAGTTCTCGACCAAACCAGTCAGCTGGTTGCTGGCGTGACAAGCCTGGTCCTACGCCCCCGCCTTTTTCTCGATCTTAGCCCACGTGTCCTTCAGCGGCAGGGTCCGGTTGAACACCAGCTTCTCCGCAGTAGAATCCGGGTCGAGGCAGAAGTATCCCACGCGTTCGAACTGGTACGGCGCGCCCACCTTCGCCTCGGCCAGCGAAAGCTCCAGCTTCGCATCCGCCACTATTTCCAGAGAGTTGGGATTCACATTGTCCAGAAAGCTCCCGCCATCCGGCACGTCCTGCGGATTTGGATTCGAAAACAGCTTGTCGTAAAGCCGCACCTCGGCGGAAATTACATGCGCCGCCGACACCCAGTGCATCGTCGACTTCACCTTCCTCCCATCCGGAGAATTCCCGCCGCGGCTGGCAGGATCGTACGTGCAATGCACTTCCACCACATTCCCGTCCGCATCCTTCGCCACGCTGTGCGCGACGACAAAATACGCATTGCGCAGACGCACTTCCTTGCCTGGCGACAGCCGATAATACTTCGGCGGGGGCACCTCGCGAAAATCCTCCCGTTCGATGTAGAGCTCACGCGAAAACGGCACCTGCCGCGTCCCGGCCATCGAATCCTCCGGGTTGTTCGCCACCTCCACGTACTCCGTCTGTCTCTCCGGGTAGTTGTCAATTACCAGCTTCAGCGGCCGCAGCACCGCCATCCCCCGCGTCGCGCGCTTGTTCAGCTCATCGCGCTGAAAGTGCTCCAGCATCTCGAAATCGATAATGCCGTTGGTTCGCGTCGCCCCCAGTGAGGCCACAAAAGCCCGAATTCCCTCCGGCGTAAACCCACGTCTTCGAATCCCCGACAGCGTCGGCATCCGCGGATCGTCCCATCCGTTCACCCGCCCTTCCTGCACCAGTTGCAGCAGCTTGCGTTTGGACAGCGGCGTATAGGTCAGATTCAGGCGGTCGAACTCGATCTGCTGCGAGGGAAAAATCCCAAGTTGCTCGACGAACCACCGATACAGCGGCTGATGATCCGCAAACTCCAGCGTGCACATCGAGTGCGTCACATTCTCAATCGAGTCCGACTGTCCGTGTGCGTAGTCGTACATCGGGTAGATGCACCACTCGTTGCCGGTTCGGTGATGCTCCGCATGCACAATGCGGTACATGATCGGGTCGCGCATGTTGATGTTCGGCGACGCCATATCGATCTTCGCCCGCAGTACGCGGCTTCCGTCCGGAAACTCACCGGCCTTCATCCGCATGAACAGGTCCAGATTCTCCTCGACCGAACGGTTGCGCCAGGGGCTATCCCTGCCCGGTTCCGTCAGCGTCCCGCGATACTGCCGGATCTCGTCCGCCGACAAGTCATCCACGTACGCCTTGCCCGCATGGATGAGCTGAATCGCCCACTCATAAAGCTGGCCGAAGTAGTCGGACGCATAGCAGAGCCGCTCCCAGTCGAACCCCAGCCAGCGGACGTCCTTCTGGATCGAATCAACGTACTCCTGCTCTTCCTTCTCAGGATTGGTGTCGTCGAAGCGCAGGTTCGTCTTCCCCCCGAACTCATCCGCCAGCCCGAAGTCCAGACAGATGGCTTTAGCGTGCCCGATGTGCAGGTAACCGTTCGGCTCGGGTGGAAACCGCGTTTGCACTACCGCATCGCCAAACTTCTTCGTGCGCACATCCTCCGCGATCCTGTCGCGAAGGAAGTTCGGTGTACTGGGGATTTCGAGCGTTTCCACATTCGAGTCTGGATTGTCTGCCATGCTCCTATTGTTCCACGGCAGGGCGTTCTCTTCGCTGCTGCCCCCACCTGAAGACCTGAGTTCTGCGAGGCGGCGCCGATGGGGCATTCGGCTTCGGCTGTGTCTTAAACAGCGATTCTGCTGCGAACTTTCACAACCGACACGTGGCGGACCAGGCTTGAAGCGTCCGTGAGATCGCTTCGCGAGAAGCGATCACAGCGTAGGAATCAGCAGTTTGTGAAATCAAGTGGACAAGGGGCAGGAGCCGCATCTTCGTAATCTCTTGCCTCGACCCATCCCATCACTCCAAAGCCGCCCACATAATAGAGATCGATGGGTTGGAGCCGGAAGAAACTGAAATCGGAGAAATCCACCCATTAACGGCTGTTTTCATGACGGGCAAGATATATCTCTCGAACATACGACAGATCGCTTGCCGGAACAGGCTCGGCAACGCCGATTAGCGTGGCCCGAGCCGCTCCTAGGGGATCGCTGTCCGCCTTCAGATTCTGGGATGCATGGCCATAGTGCTTATCAGAAAGAGCGGCCGGCCGGTGAGGTCGAGCGCGAAGGGCATGAGTGATCCGAAGGGGGAACCCGGATGCTTGCGGGAGAACCGCATCTGGTGGATTGAGTTAAGTTATTGATTTAATGGAGCACCGGGCGGGAATTGAACCCGCGAATACTGGTTTTGCAGACCAGCGCGTTAGCCACTTCGCCACCGGTGCTCTTTGTCCGCCCCGCGATGACGCGGGGCGGAGAGATGTTCAGAACGGAAGACTTACTGCGGCTGCTCGACGGTGCGTAGATACGGCTTGACCGTCTTGTAGCCGGGGAATATCTTGTCCGCTTCTTCGTTAGTGACGGCGCCGGTGATGATGACGTCTTCACCCTGCTTCCAGTTCGCAGGCGTTGCCACCCGGTGCTTCGCGGTGAGCTGCATGGAGTCAATGACGCGAATGACCTCGTCGAAGTTGCGGCCGGTGGTCATGGGATAAGCAAGCGTCAGCTTGATGCGCTTGTCGGGCCCGATGACAAAAACGGTGCGAACGGGCGCGTTGTTGGCGGGGGTGCGGCCTTCGAAGGTGTCTCCGGCATCGGCAGGAAGCATGTCGTAGAGCTTGGCTACCTTGAGCTCGGGGTCTCCGATGAGCGGGTATTTGACGGGATATCCGCCGACGTCCTGAATGTCGACAGCCCATTTGCGGTGGTTGCCGACGGGGTCGACGCTAAGGCCGATGACCTTGGCGCCGCGTGCTGCGAATTGGTCCTCGAGAGCGGCGACCGCACCCAGTTCGGTGGTGCAGACGGGGGTGAAGTCCTTGGGGTGGGAAAAGAGAACCGCCCAGTTGTCTCCGATCCATTCATGGAAGTGGATGGTGCCCTGAGTTGTTTCAGCGGTGAAGTCTGGCGCCAGATCGTTGATGCGGAGTGACATGTCGAATTGCCTCTTTCGGAAGTTCGATTTGTTCTGAAACTAAAAACCCACCTCAGCAGTTTTCTGCGGGTGGGCCAATGCGCTTGGTAACTCGACTTCGCTCCAGGACTACACCCGCATGTCGCCGCAAGGACTGCAGCAGCAAAGACACATACAGGTTGGCGCGAACCTTGTCATAATCTCGATAGAAGCGAGGTTTTTCCGCTTCTGATTATCGAGAATAGAACCTGAGGGGGCCGGTGTCAACGCATGACTGGACGCGAATTTGAATACGAGCTTTGCGATGTCTTTACTTCCACGCCTCTTGAAGGGAATCAACTCGCGGTCTTTCTGGATGCCGGTAGCCTTGGCACAGAGGAGATGCAGGCACTAGCGAAGGAGACCATTCTATCGGAGACGACCTTCATCTGCCGTCGCGATGCAGCCGTAGAGCGCGAGCGGGGCATGCGGGTCCGAATCTTCACAACACTGGAGGAGCTGCCGTTTGCGGGGCATCCGACGCTTGGGACCGCTGCCACGATTCGCAGGTCGTTCCCAGAGTTTGAGGGAGCCGCGAAGATCGTACTCGATCTGAATGCCGGGCAGGTGCCGGTGGTGTTTCCTGCGGATCGCAACCGTATCAGTGACAGATCGGCCGGTGACAATTCGGGCGCGGCCTTTGGTGAGATGACGCACCCCGAGCCGGTGTTCGGCTCGATGCATGAGGTTGCGACGACTGCACCGCTGATGGGCCTGCGCGAGGAAGACTGCGCGACGGGGCCCGAGCCGCAGACGGTTTCCACCGGGCTGCCTTACTGCATTGTCCCGCTCCGATCGATTGAAGCGCTGGGGCGTCTGCGCGTGGATATGGCGAAGAGTGAGGAATATTTTCGCGGGTCAGACGCGAAGTTTCTCTATGCGATCGCGCCGGAAGAGCCCGGCGTCTGGCGGGCGCGCATGCAGTTTTACAATGGGGAAGATCCCGCGACGGGTTCGGCTGCGGGCTGCGCGATTGCGTATCTGGTAAAGCATGGAATTGCGGCTGCGTGCGAGCAGTTGCACCTCCGCCAGGGCGTGGAAATTCGGCGGCCGAGCGATCTTTACGTTTCTGCGAATTCCGTTTCGGGAAAAATCACAGAAGTGCGGGTGGCGGGCAGCACAGTTCGTGTTGCAAAAGGGCGGTTTTTCCTTGCGTGATTCACATGGTTTCAACAGGGCAACTCCAAGATTCATCGCGCGATTCCATCTTTCGGTGAAATGAAGGCCCGAAACGGTACGTTTCTTCGCTTATTCTTCTGTATTTACAGGTACCCCCACTCTTCGTACTCTTGGCAAGCGTTTCGAGAAAGATTGAAGCGCAACTTTCGCCGAATTAGACACAACTTAAGTTAGAGCGAGAGCGCCCTGCATGTGCGCCCGCCGCTGTCTGCCATGTTCCGGGAAGCACACCGCGAAGCGCGCAGGCCGCGAACGGCTGCGCAGGCAAACGTGCCGGGCTCCTTGCTCTCCGCATCCTGGTCCGACCCGGATCGAGGCTCCGTGCTTGCGCGGGCAGCGTGCCTTTGTGCTCTGTCTCGCCATTGCGGATGGAGTCGTATTTCCATTTTCGGGCCAGGGTGCGGGAACCGAAAACCTGCCGGGCGCGCGCACTTGCCCGCGCCCGCACGCCATACCTCGCGTGTGCCGCGAGAGAGTTAAGGAACTACATGAGGCCCAAGAAAACGATTCTCTGCGTCGATCACAACGAACAATCACTGGCCGTTCGCAAATTCATGCTCGAAACCCGCGGCTACCGTGTGCTCTCTGCTCTGTCCAGTCAGGAAGCACTCGAAATATTTCGCAATGGCGGCGTCGATCTCGTGCTCAGCGACTTGATGATGCCGCAAATGGACGGCAACGAAATGGTTCGCCGCATGAAAGATATCTCGCCGGAAATTCCGACCATCCTCGTGAGCGCCACTGTCAAGGCCTTCGAACGCGCCAACCGCGCCGATGCTTTCCTGCCCAAGGACGCCTGCACCCCCATTGAGGTTCTCGACCGGATCCGCCTGATGGTGGCCCGCAAGCGCGGCCCCAAGAAGGTCGTCGCGCATCCGGTGCTCGACTCGGCACGAGAGGCGGTGTTCAACGGAGCCGCACACTCCGCAATTGCGTAGTGATGGCGAAGCAGTAAGCAATCCTGCGGTTGCATTCCATTTACAATCAATGGGTGCAGCCCATCATTCGTGCCGAACAGCTCGGCAAGGTTTACCGTAGCGGCAAAATCGAGGTTCCAGCTCTTCGAGACGTATCGTTTTCGATTGAGCCCGGAGAATTTGTCAGTGTCGTCGGCCCCTCGGGCAGCGGGAAATCGACGCTCTTCTACCTGCTCGGCGGCCTGACCCGCGCCAGCTCCGGGAAAATCGTGATTGACGGGGTTGACTTCGCTTCCCTTGACGACGCCGAACGCACCAGGATGCGTAAGTCGAAAATCGGCTTCATCTTTCAGAAGTTCAACCTGCTGCCGACGCTTTCTGCGCGCGCCAATATTGAGATTGCCTACGACATTTCCGGACGCGCAGAGCCCCTCGACCCGGCCTATCTCGCGCACCTCACCGACATGCTCGGCGTCGCAGGACGCCTCGATCATCGCCCTTCGGAGCTATCGGGAGGCGAGCAGCAGCGGGTGGCTATCGCCCGCGCGCTGATTACGCATCCGGCGATCGTGCTGGCGGACGAACCCACCGGCAATCTCGACACGAAAAACTCCGATGTCGTTCTGGAAATGCTGCAGCGCTCGAACCGCGAGTTCAAGCAGACGGTGCTGATGATCACGCATAATCCTGAGGCCGCGGCTATTGCGGATCGCATCCTGCACATGCGCGACGGCAATATTACGGGCATCGAGGCCGGCAAGGGGAGTGTTGCGGCTCATTCCTGGTAAGCGGGAAGCAGCTCAGTTTATTTGTTGGGAAATTCGTCGACGAGTGGTTCGAGGTGGACGCGCCGCGCGACGGTCTAAAAATGGGCGAGCTCCCGAAGGGCTGCGTTGACCGCTCGCAGACCCTGCCGATATACTCGAAGAGTACCCAGCGGGAGTAGCTCAGTGGTAGAGCATCGCCTTGCCAAGGCGAGGGTCGCGGGTTCAAGTCCCGTCTCCCGCTCCAGTCAGCTCGGATCCGATCTCGCTCAAAGCGCGCATCACCGGACTGGCTTCATCCATGCCGCCTGAAGTAGTATTTCCTGTCCAGGGGCGCGGTACCCAAGTGGTAAGGGAGAGGTCTGCAAAACCTTTATGCGTCGGTTCGATCCCGACCCGCGCCTCCAAAGAATCAATAGCTTACGCCGTAAACGTCCCCAGCCTGATTTCGAGTAGGGTGAATTTTAGGGGTGGCCTTTACCACTTGCCCGCGACTCTCCACCTTTTTGCAGCAGCGCGACAGGTAGTTACGAAGTAGGCTTCGCTATTGTTCTTACAAAAATTGCCGCGTGGTACTCTCTTGGCGCACAAAACCGGGAGGTGCAGAATGTCCGAATACATCGACCTGCAAGTGAGCGATCTCGCCGCCGATCCTGATAAAGCAACGCACAAGTGCGGACGCTGTGGAGCACTCTACGCGGTGCCTGAAAGCACATGGAACAGGAGCAAACGATGCACCTGCGGATCACCCACGCTCTACCCAGTGAATGACGCAGACGTTACTGGCGGCAAAGCTACGGCGATTCCGTTGCTGTGAATTTATTCCGTGAACTTCACGATGCCGCGCTTCAACCAATTCCGCAGGTGGTATCTCACGGAATTCTCTACTGATGGCTCTGTCTTGAGAAGCGACCTGTAGCGGCGGTACTCGCATTGCTTAACGATCTGGTCTAACGTGACAGGGCCACCACCAAGTTCTTCCATCACGTCATAAAGGCGCGTCTCTTGCCCATCTCCGAGTCTTGGTCTTGCTTTCGATATTAGCGTGTAGGTGTCCATGGCTATTCGCTTACTGGCTGCTCATAGATCGATTCCGTGCGCTTTGGCTTTTGCCTTGACGATACCCTTGCCGATCTCCCACAGAAGCTGCACGCTGGCCACACCGAGCTTCTTGGCCCCTTCCTTTGTCTCGCGCCAGATCGCCGGGTCGCGCACCGTATTTAGAAATTCGTGCCCGAGGTAGGTCAGGCGTTGAGGGTGCCAGTCGTAGCCATCGAACGAGCTAAAATCAACTGCTTTTATGAAACCAGCCTCCGCTAGAAGCCCCACACGGTAAGCAATCTCTTGCTGCGTATGCTCGGGAATTTGAAGCTGTTTGGGTAACTGCCGATCACCCTGATCCGCTTCCAAGGCCAACAGAATTTCTCTCACTAGGTCGTTGTCGAGTTTCATAGCTGCCCGTCAGCATACAGCGCCTTCGACACAACGAGCCGCTATAGCGCGGCATGCAATTGAATTTTTCGTGCCGTGGGCCGGATGATCCGCACTTTGCCGTGGCCCGGATTGACCTTCTCGAAAGTGCGCACGACTCCGGCGTGTTCCAGCTTGAGAACATCGCGGCGCACCGATTTGGCATCCCGGTTGAGCCGAGCGGCCAGCGAAGTGATCGAGTGCGATTCGCCTTTAATCTCCCTGATGATCTCCAGCCGTTTCACGGTCAGAACTTCCAGCATGTGCAGCGGGTCGGCGAACGTAATGAATGCTTCCGGGGCGATTTTCTCCCCTCGGTCCAGTTTCTCTGCGCGGGCCAGTGAGCGCTTCTTGAACTCCTCAAAACCACCTGCGCCAATTGTCATTTTCATGGTTTCCCCTTTCTCAGATCGCCTACCTCATCCAGAAATTTGCTGACGAGGCTTTTGTAATTCGTGAATAGGTGCGGCTCGACTGCTCCCATGAAGTGCCGTTCGTGTGTCCCGTGGGCATTGTCGTAACCGAGCACCCGGCCATTGTCTTGCGGGCAAAGGAAATGATTTATAAACGCGAGGTTGTACTTCGTGACCTTTCCGCTTTGATCCTGCCAGACCTCTTCGCGAATAATCCCCGTTCCTGTGAGGCAACGCACAAAAGTGGTTTCATCCACCACCTTCGCGACCTTGGCTGGTCTTCTTCTCACCTGTAAACAGCCTATCACAGATATGGCGTGTAATGCCATACCTGTAGCGGCCTCTTCCTCGGCTTCAAGCTGGTTTCTCTTGCTGCTTCCGGTGGCGGCACAGGACGTGAACTCCCAGACATCGCAGATCACCTTCTCAAAGCGAAGCCTGCCGTTCCGGCTTCGCGGGGTTTACCCCGCGTTCGCACACCGGCGACTTCTGCCCCACCAATGAAAGCGCCGCTGGCCACCAATTTAAAATCTCAGCCGCCGCCCCGCCTGTGCGACAGCGCACACCCTGAAACTTTTGGTCGAGGCACGAATGGATTTTTCCGCGTCGTGCGATTTAATTTTTGTCGCTCCTGCAAAACGGTTTACACGTGATTGGGCGCAGCCGAATGCCATCAGACGCGTTCTGGTGGCACAGGAAATCGGATTTGCGTGCGGCGCTCCTACTACTACTCCTACTCACCGCCCGCTGAAAGACCGGCAGAGCCTACAGATTTTTCACTTCACCTGCGCGTGCGGGAGTCGAACCCGCCTCTGCTCCTTGAAAGGAAGCCGACCTGACCGATAGTCGAACGCGCCGTGGTGGATTACTGGTCCGCTTAGTGGACGAGTGATTTTTGCTCGGTGAAATTAGGTCCACTCAGCGGACCTCGTTTCGATTAGGCCGTGGTGGGAGCGGCGGTGATCGAAACCGCAACCTCCCGCTTAAAAGGCGGGTTCTCTGCCACTTGAGTTACGCTCCCGGATAAACCTGCTGGAAATCAGCGAGTTTAGGAGTGTTGGCGGAAGGGGAGGGGATCGAACCCCCGGTGGCTCTTTCGAAGCTCACGCCAGTTTTCAAGACTGGTGACATTGCCAACTCGTCCACCCTTCCGCAATTAAAACCAGCGGTTTCCGTTGATTTTGGCGGAGGGTGCGAGAGTCGAACTCGCTTGTCCCGAAGGTACACTCGCTGACCTTCGGTGAGGTTGCGGCGCATCAGGTTCGCTGAGGCGAACTCCTGCGGTGAGTCTCGCGCCAGAATCATCGTTTCAGTCTCAGCGCGGCACGCTAGCAGGCGGCTGGCACTCCGATGGCCCTTAACCTTCACCCCGCGCCCTGCGATGCGTTCTAGCGGCTCTGTGCAAGACGAAGGCGCAGCTTTTCGCTGATAATCTTCGGGTGCCGCGCCGATTCCCATCGCAGCGGGTGGAACCTGATTCGCTGCCCAGCCTGCAAAAAGGAGTTGGATTCGATGGCTGGGCAGAAGCCGGTGTCAACGTCCTGAGTTTGCGGGTGGACTCAATCGCTTTTCTCCTGCCTGCACCTGCGCGAATACCTCTGGCTCTTCATTCAAGAGCTTGTCGGCTAGGCGATGTAATCCCTGTTCGTGCCCGCCGCCTTGGCGCGGAGATCGCGAACTTTACTTGGGCTGTCTGAGTCAGCCTTCTCCGGTGGGGCTATTTGTAGCCCCACCGGCTGAAGCGGCAACAACTTACTTACTCACCAAACGAACGGGCGATTAGCGTTTGACGCTATAGAACACCTGGACCAAGCCCGTTTCGTATTCCTTGCAGCTAATGAACTGAAGCTCGGTTTCTGGGTATGGCGCTGGAAACAATGGAACACCTGCGCCAAGCAAGCGCGGATGAATCGTCAGCCCGACTTCATCCACGAGGTGCTCCTGTAGAAACGCACGCACCAATTCACCGCCGCCCACAAGCCAGATGTCCTTTCCCGGCTGCTGCCTGGTTCGATCAAGCCATGAACCAATCGGCTCGTTCAGAAATGTCGTGTTTCTCACCATTCCAGACGGCCGGGTTCGCGAAAACACATACTCGCTGATGGTTGGCGAGAATGCTTGTCCAGGTGCCAGTTCCTGTATCTTGTCGTAGGTCTTGCGCCCCATGACAGCCACATCTACGGACGCGAAAAAGCTGGACATGCCATAGTCCTGATCCATAAAGAGCCAATCGACACTTCCATCTGCGCGAGATATGAACCCGTCGAGGCTGTTTGCAACGAAATACTTCACCTTGCGCATACCGATATCCTTGCCCATGCTCCAGAGAAAGCATACAGGCCCCTGGGATAAACCAACTGGTGAGTCAAGTAAGTTCTTGCCGCTGAAGCTGCCCCTTCTCGTTGCGTGGCGCATCGGTGCTGGTTGCACGCTGGCGCTGCTTGGCTGCTTCCCGCACCGCCCGGTAGGAGTCGAGCAGTTTGTTGCGCAGGGCATCAGCACAGGCACCCTGATCCGATGGCGCAGAAACAAAAAAGCGCCCGCTGGAACGGACGCTGACTTGTGTAAACAGGTTTATGCGGCTTTGATCTTTCGCCTGATCTTCTTGGCTGCTGCGGTGGTCTTCGCGTGCTGATGCAGCGCCCAGATGCGCTTTACTTGCGCGGTAGAACATCCCGCCTTCTTGGCCGTCAGGCCGATGGAGAAACCTTGGCTGCGAAGCTCGACGATGCGCTCGTGGGTTTCCGTGTCGGCCTTGCGGCCTGTGTACTTGCCGGGAATCCGCTTGTTGATCTCTATGCCTTGGCGCTGACGCTCGCGGCGCGTCTCCCAGTCTTCGCGGGCCATCTGCAAGGCCAGCTTCAGCAGCATGGCCTGCACGGACTCCAGCACGATCTTGGCCACGCCGTCCGATCCCGCTACCAGTTCGGAGAGATCGACGATGCCGGGTATGGCCAGCCGCGCTCCCTTGTCGTGAATAGCCGCCACCAGCTTTTCAGCGTCGGCCAGCGGCAGGCGGCTGATGCGGTCGATCTTCTCGGCGATGACAACTTCGCCGGGTTTAAGATCGCGGATCATGCGCTGCAACTCAGGCCGCTCCGCTGTGGTGCCGCTGGCCTTTTCGGCGTAGGTGCCCGCCACGTAGTAACCGGCAGCTTTGGCCTGTTCGTCCAGCACATGCTGGCGGGTAAGTTCCTGTTCGTCGGTGGAGACGCGCTGGTAAATGCGACAGACTTTTAAGGGTTGATGCTCTTTCAAGGTTCCTGTTCCTTAGCTCAATGGGGTGTACTTCACTTATCCATCATCGAATACATGGCTAAAAATGTCAACATCAGACCCTATTTGTCCAGTTTTTATTTAGCCACTCTATTTAGCTACTAATGGCTCAAGGCGCGGGATCATCAGGCGGAACGCAAAGTCGCGGAGATACGTGTCCGGGCGGAGCGCAGGTTCGCACAACTGTACAAGACGGGGCGAAAGGCAAAAGGTGGTAGGCCATCTAAAAACCTGTCGGACGAGACGACAGGTTTAGAACCGCCAACACTCGAAGAACTAGGTGTCTCCTACGATCAGTCGTCCGAGTGGCAGAAGCTCGCCGAGATTCCGGACGAAGAGTTCGAAGAGGTGCGGTCACATGACGTTACCGCACCAACGCTTGCCGATCTGGGCATCTCGAAGCAGCAGTCCTCCGACTGGCAGAAGGTGGCGGCGTCCATGTCTACCGTTGCCCCGGCAGTTGTCCACCTTGTCCGTCTGCGTGCCCCGCGTTGGAACTTGTCTCCGCGTAGTGCCGCGCCGCTCAGGCTCAAACCCTGCTCAGAGTGACGCGCCGCTTTGAGGCACCCTACCGAGAACCTCGCAGCCGGACGGACGCCCCGGCACGCCACCGCTGCCCCGGCTCTGGCGCTCCCGGCACCCTGCTGTCCATGGCGCGGAGGTTGTCCCGGACCCCCGGTGCTGGCGATAGCTGTAACGCATTTTCGCCCCTTACCTTCACTCAACCCAAAGCCCTGAGGCGCAGCTTCTGCGCAGGCAAAAGTTTCCAAGGGGATTTTCATTTTGCGCCCACCCCG